>Ga0209755_10000748_pt1 | contig 56971 bp, 48 predicted proteins | sample TergutCo191P1_FD_187301 | JGI IMG/M metagenome (GOLD analysis project Ga0209755, IMG submission 187301) | Cornitermes sp. P1 segment gut microbial communities from Petit-Saut dam, French Guiana - Co191P1 (SPAdes) (version 2) | ecosystem: Host-associated > Arthropoda: Insects > Digestive system...
CAGACAAAAGAAAACCTTGTTTCTGATCCAATAAAAAATAAAATGCAGCAATCTCTTGAAAACGAAAAAGACATCAGAGAACTTGGAGAAATGGTAATAGATAAAGCAAATGAAGAAAACAGAGATATAATCGAGGTACTTAAAGAATATCGGGAGTTTGGAACTAATCAAAAACATACATGGATGAAAGGATCACATTCATTTGCAAAGGAAGAGGTTATAAAAGCCTGTCAGAATTATCCGAGAGAATGGCTTGAAAAATCAATTGAAGCATCAAAAGAAAATCCATTGCTTCTTAAATATAATATGAAGCGTGGTGGTTATAGTGAATTACTTGATCCTACATTAACAGTGGGACCAAGAGCTACAAGTGCTGCGCATGAACTTGGGCATCGGATGGAATGTCTCATGCAGGATATCGTACATAGAGAAAAAGAATTTTTTGAAAGAAGAGTGGCGCAGTTTGGAAATAAAAAAGAGTTTATTAGTGCAATGACAAACGATCCACGATATGGAAGTGAAACAGCAATGTATGGTAATTTTATCCACCCATATATGGGAAAGATTAATAAGAGTGGTAAATTTGAATTATTACCAATGGGTATTGAGAATATCTTTTCTGGTAATTATAATATTAACGATGATAAAGATTTTTACTCTTTTATTATCGGATTGCTTTTGGGGGTATAGAATGTTTACAATAACAGGAATGTTTCAAGGACGAACTGCTACAATTACATATAAGCTTATATCTGATGATCCATATAAATATAATGGCGGCATTCTCTCTGGCGATCAGGCGGTAATAGATAAAGCACAGTATTTGAATAAGCAAAACTTAGGTTCCCTAGGTTATTGGCAAGAAAATGTAGAGACTAATTATCTTTTTTATGAATTACCTGCACGGGCTCTGCTTGCAAGGCATGTTTTTGAGTCAATTATTTCTGAAGAAGACGATTGGGAACCTTACGATCCTGATGTGACCTATTAATAATTTTTCTGGTAACGGTTTTGGGAACAAAACAGGCTTAAAAGCGGCTTCTAAAGGGTGTTTATGGCTCTTTTTATACTCTTTGAATAATCATGCTGAAAAGTCTCTCTAACGATATAACTCTATACTACATAATGAAATAGCTGAAACATGGCTCTATTTTGATATTGTCATTCTTTATGATTAATTACACAAATATTAATGCGCCTATAAATACATTTATTTTCATTTTCATTTTCCCCTCCATAAAATATAAAAAAGTAAAAACCTATACTTTACAAAACTTCAGTCTTAAAAAAAGTTCACCTTACATATTTTCTTTAATAGGTGAATAATTTCATTATTAAAATAAATAGTCAAGCGTTTTATGTAAATTATTTTATTTTCTTAATAAAAACAGCTATTACATGATAAAAAGAACAATAATATTAAAATAGAACCATATTTCAATAGATTGATGACTGTCCGTTTTGATGCTATATTAAGATTATGGCATGATTGACAGATGAAGAAGCGCGTTGTTTTCGCGTAATATATCTTCGGCAAGATATTTTTCACTGCGGCAATGCATATCAGAGACGCCGTCTCGCATTTCTATATATATCTGCGATCTATAAAACATATCAAGAGCGTCTCTTAACGGCATATTCCCGATTTCCGATAATGATTCAATCACACCTGAATATGTAAGCTGTAAAATAGCGCGGTCTGCTTTCATAATGTTTCTGTCCCGGCATATTTAAGGTATTTATCAATTACAGACTGATTATTAAAATAATATTGAATATTAGGGGTTTCATACCTGAGGCGCTTTATAGCTTCTTCGCTTTGAATAAACCTGCGGAAAAAAAGCGTTAATGTATTGTAAACATCATCATTGGCTATACCGCCTATAACAAGATCGTATGTTTTGAGCGTAACGCCTTTTCTGGAACTAACAACATAGTCCGGCCATCGCCGTTACTTTTCGAGGCGCATTGTCGTAAATCTAATAATAAATTCTTTTGTTTCAAGCGGGGCAAGATCGATATCCTGATATGAAAAACAAACGGCGCTGTCTTCGCCGTAAACATCTACGCGTCTGTCCGAATAAATAAAATCAAGATGATTGCCCATGCTGTAAGCGCCGAGCCATAAATTATTAACAGGCGTTATTCCTTCGGCTTCAAGGCAGACAAGCAGCAGCTCAAGCGCCGGAGAAAAATCATCATCCGCCATGTAAACGCCGAAGGACGCGGGAACAAGCGACGCATGATCATTATTATTGATCATAATATCCGCGGAGGCGCCGAACTTCTGTCCGCTTACAGAAAAATTATTAGGATTATATAACTGATGCCTAAGCTGTAAATACAGCGCTCCGGCATCATAAACAAATTCAGGAATTATTCTCAGTTCAACTCCGTTACCCGCGTCTTTCTGAAAACCGTTTATCATTTCGCGCTGCGTTCCGTTTAAATCGTAAAACCATCCGCCCTGATAATAAGTTGTCCAAAGCCATTCATAGTTACCGCCTCTTGCGAGAATATCAATCCCTCCGGACGGGCCGCTTGCTCCTTTATGTTCATATTTGTTGTTAAACCTGTACGCAAGGCGGAAAGTAGGATCGGTTTTATACTCGTACATATTTTCGATATATGATCTTCCGGTATTTGTTTCGGGCAATATCAATACCTGCGATTCGGGAACTATAAAAAAATCTTCCCGCGGAACGGCAATTATGGAAATATATTCAAGATTATTTATCTGGATATAGGCGCTGCCAATATCAAGTGCGGTCGCGTTTCCGTATGAATCAATATTTACGGAAGAAGGCGAACTGTTTATCCATGACGCGAAATTTCTGTTAACCGTTAAATCCGTTAAGCTGACAGATTCGCCTACTCTTAAAGTGCGAAAACCGATTTCTTTAAGATTGGCGGCGGACAACGCGGTAGTGCCGCGAGGAATTTCAACTAACACAGGCCATTCGCTTGAGTGTAATGACGCGGGTACTCCTCCAAGGCCGAGAACGCCGGGTATTTCAGGCGGAGTAAAACTTTCGCTAGTTCCCTGAGGAACTGCGCTGACAGCCGCAGGAGATGCAGGTATTACTACAGCGGCAGGAATAGACGGAACAGTATTCTCCGCCGTAACAGCCGCCTGAGCTGCAGGTGTTTGAACTAAAGAGGTATCCAATCTGATAATAATTTCCGTAAAGCCAAGGCTTCGCAGAGTATTAATGGTTCTTGATACCTGATTTCCGGGAATTCCTGCGGCGATAACCCTTGTAAAATTATTAAATCTTTCGTAAACAGGATTGAACGAAGCGCGTTCAAGCCTTTCATACGCGTTTTGAGCGTACCGGATATCCAAAAACGCGCCCACTTGAATTTGATATAATCTTGAGTCATTGGAAGAAGGTACGGTGCCGATTATTCTTACATCCTGCGCGAAACAAAAAGCGGCGGCAAAAATCAAACAAATAATAAAAATAAAACGATTCATGTCTTTCCTAATATAAAAATTTAAATATCTAAAAGTGGTTCATTGCTGTCCATTAAATCAGGGATTGCGTAAACCAAAGTACCCGACTGGCGCACGCGCAGTTCTGCGAAACCTTTGCTGACCATCGCTTCTAAATTATTTTTTGCTTCCTCCACCGGAATATTTGCCGAAAGCGCAAGTTCGCTCGCCGTAAGAATGCCTTTATTTTCTTTCGCGACTCTCAATATAATCCTTTCAACCGGTTCTTTTTCGCGTACAATGCGCGCCTGACCGTCAGTTACATTGCGGACAGATTGCATATCGCTTGTGAAGGTCGTGTGATTAAATGCCTGCTTAATACTGTTGTCATATATTGCTTTTCGTATATTCGCTTCTCTCACCTGATTCGGGAGAGTAAAAAAATCATATATCGAGCCAATCATCGCCATTCCGCCTGTGCACATCCATAAAATCCCTGTAGGAATTTTGCCCAGATAAAAACGGTGAAAACCCAAAGCTCCAAAGCCTGAGACAAGCCAGAGGATATAAGCTATTACGGTGTTGTACATAATTATATGTTATAGCGTAATTTTACAATCGTCAACAGTGAACAAAAATATGAAATCGTATAAATTTTTACCGGCTGTCTTTAATCTTTGTTTCCCAGCGCCCTTGGCGCGTAATCCTTCCCGCTGAAAACAACAAGCGTTAATAACGTGATCAAATACGGCAGCATGTTAAAAATTTCGGACGGCAGAAAATCGAGGCTTCTGATATTAAAAACATTTACGGCAAGGCTTGATGAAAAGCCGAAAAGCAGACTGGCGCCGAAAACGCCTAACGGAATCCACCGGCCGAATGATACAGCGGCTAGCGCGATAAAACCTTTTCCGTTAATCGAATTAACAGTAAATTGTATATCCTGAGTAAGCACCACGCATGCGCCCGCAAGTCCGGCGCAAAGGCCTGAAATTATTACAGCGGTGTATCGAATCTTAATCACATTAACGCCCGCCGCTTCAAGTGCCTGCGGATGTTCTCCCGCCGCGCGCAGACGAAGCCCCCACGGACGCTTAAACAAAACAAACCACGAAATTATTACAATTATAACGGCGATCCACACAGTAGGATAAATTCCAAAAACACCGGCCTGCATTCCCATCCTGTAGCTTACGCTTCTATCCATATTAAAAATAAGCTGACAGACAAAAACGGTAAGACCGGTTGAAAGCAGATTGATTCCTGTTCCTGAAATTACCTGATCCGCTTTTAACGATACGGAAGCCGCCGCGTGAATTAACGAGAAAAGCCCTCCTGTAAGCGAAGCGAAAATCAGCGCAAGCGGAATTGAAAAACCAATCCGCGTTTCCAAAAGAACATGAGTAACCGCGGCGGTCATCGCTCCGATTGTCATCAATCCTTCGAGCGCGATATTTACAACGCCTGATCGTTCGCAAATCATGCCGCCGATTGCGGCGATTAAAATAGGAGATACAATCATCAGGGTTGATGATAACATTCCGGTTAAAGCGAAACCTTCCATCACAGGGTTTCCTTCTTATAAAAAAAGCGCGCTTTCAGCTTTGCGAAAAAGGAAATATTATCGTTCAATTGCGTTTCGCTTTGAGTTAAACGGGTTAATAAAAAGTTTTGAAGAGCTGGACGAAGGGAAATAAAAATAACAACTAAAGCGATAACGATCGTAACAATAACCCCGGGAATTTGGCGGGACTGCATTAAAGGCTCCGCCGATTTTAACATCCCGAAAAATAATCCCATAACAGCCATTCCGGCCGCCGAGCAGCTGCCGGCAAGAGCGACCGCGATGCCGTCGAAGCCGTAACCTTCAAACGCTGTAAGAACGCGCCCGTGAGTAAACATGCCTAAAATTACGATAGCGCCCGCAAGCCCCGCGAACGCGCCGGAAATTGTCATCGCGGCGGTAATATTTGTCTTAACGCGAAACCCGGCGTAAAAAGCCGCGTCTTTATTATAACCTGCCGCGCGAAGTGAAAACCCAAGAGTGCTTTTTTCCATTATCAGCGAATACGCGATTAAAGCGATTATAGTAAGCCAAAGACCGTTATTAAGCCTTGATAAATTTGTAAGAGATTCAAGCAGAGGACTTGAAAGAGCCGCAGAAGAAGGAAAATCTGGCGTTCTGAAAGTATTGCTGCCGGGGATTCTCATTGAAATTAAACGATGGAGAAAAAGCGCGATATAGTTCATCATGATGGTAGCGACAACTTCGGAAACATTGAACCTTGCTTTTAAAAAACCTGCAACAGCGCCCCATAACGCGCCTGCTGTCATTGCACCTAACACGGCCGCTGTCAGATGTAAAAAAGGAATCGCGTTTATAAACTCAGGGAAAAATCCGGTCTGCGCGATAATCTGCGCCGCGGTCAGCCCGGCGATATACTGCCCTTCCGCCCCGATATTAAAAAGCCCCGCTCTCGCGGAAAATCCCATGCTCATTCCGCAGAGAATCAACGGCATCGAAACAACAAGCCATTCGCCTATATAACGCGCGTTCCATGTGCCGCGCCGCGAGTCAAATCCGCTTACAACCTGTAATATTGATTGAAAAAACCCCGCGGGATTTCTTCCGATGATTATTAGAAGCAAAGTGGCAAAAATAAAACCAATAAGAACAACAGCCGCCGAAATAACAGCGTTTGATCCGAAAATAATTTTTAATAATTTTTCCGATTTCCTGCAGGACAAACAGCGAGACGTATTTTTTGTTTCTCTCCGGTTAATCGTCAATGGCTCTTAAATTCTGAGGAAAGCCGGGCAGCCGCATCGCGTCCGCGAGAGTCACGGCAACAGAAATTTGACCGCTGGAAATCCGCTGTTTTATCTGCTCAAGCTCATTGATAATATTCGCGCTTAAAGCGGGATTCGCGTTTGAATAACCTACGCCGTCAGCTTTTAGGTCGAAGGTAATAACTTTTGAAGTAAAAGTATTATTTTTAACAGCATTGAGCGCGTATATCACGCTGTTCTCGACGCGTTTAAGCATCGAAGTAAGAACCGATGATTCTCTTGAATTATACAACCCTTCTTCGAACTGATCGGAATCCACGCCGATAGCCCAAACATTTCTTCCCGCCGCGCGGTACTCGCTCGCCTGCGCGATGGTGCCGTTGCCGCTGTTTCCAGCCGCTGAAAAAATCGCGTATACTCCCGTATCATACCAGTTCATCGCCTGAATTTTCGCGAGAGCGGGCTCGCCCCAGCTTCCGACATAATAATCGACAATCTGCGCATTGGGAATAATCGACAAAATTCCCTGCACATAACCTACTTCGAATTTAGTGATAACAGCTCCCGGCACTCCGCCGATAAAACCAAAACGCGGAACAATAGGCGTAATGCTTGGATTAATTTCCCTGTCTTCAAGGAATTTTAAAGCAGCGGCCGCTCCTACAAGAAAAGAGCCTTCATGCTCAGCGTAAGCCGCCTGCATCACATCGCCTGCCTCAACCCAATCGACATCAACAATTAAATATTTTTGATTCGGATTATCTCTGGAAACCTGAGTTAACGCCTCGTCCCATGAAAAACCGTTTACGATTATGAGATCATATCCCTCGTCCGTTGCCTGCCTGAGCGCGGGAACATACATGCTTTGATTCTGAGTGGAAATCCAGTCATAAGCGCCGCCGGTTTGCCTTGTGCTTCCGGAAGTGTCGCCGTAAAACTGAAGGATTCCCTTCCATGCCGCCGCGTTAAAAGATTTGTCATCGACCCCTGAAGAATCGGTAAGCAGGCGGACAGTCAGCCCGCTCTCGGAAAGACCGGAAGCATCAGTTCTTCTCTGACAGGAAACCGATAAAACACATGCCGCAATAAGGCACACACAAAAGAATTTATTAATTTTAAGCATAGTGGGCACACACGGATTCGAACCATGGACATCTTGCGTGTAAAACAAGCGCTCTAACCAGCTGAGCTATGCGCCCCATATTGAAACGGCTCCGGTTCGACTCCCGAATATACCGCTGCTCATAAATTTATCTTAAATATAAATTTATCAGTCTAATAAAAGACCACAGCGGCTGATGGGAGTCGAACCCACGTCTCCAGCTTGGAAGGCTGGGGTAATAGCCGTTATACGACAGCCGCTTATCATTATGATGATTTCAAAAAACGCCTAAAATGTCAAGATGCCGGAGCGGATACGGGGGTTTCAAAGCGGCGGAAAAGAAATGCATACACAATAAATTAATTTTTTATCGTCTTGCGAGAAGCTTTCTGCTGATTAAAGTTCCTGTGATCTGCACAGCCTCGACAAGTATTAGGATAATTATAACCGCGGCTATTGTTACATCAACCCTGAAACGGTAATAGCCGTAACGGATAGCAAGATCGCCAAGTCCTCCGCCGCCAAGCGCTCCCGCCATTGCCGAGTAACTTATCAGATTGATAATTGTAAGAGCAAGGCCGGACACAAGCGCGGGCAGCGCTTCTGGGATTAAAACTTTTAATATTATCTGCAAATCAGTCGCGCCCATAGCGCGGGCGGCGGTGATTACTCCCTTGTCGACTTCGGCGAGAGCGGACTCGACAATGCGCGCGACAAAGGGAGCGGCGGCGATTGAAAGCGGGATGATTACCGCGGTAGGACCGATGCTGGTTTTTATTATAAGCCTTGTAAACGGAATAAGCAGGATCATCAATATGATGAACGGCAGCGAGCGGAGCAGATTTACAATACGTGAAACAACGTTATACGCAATTCCCTGAGCCGTAAATTTCGCTTTATAGTTCGAGGAAAGCCCGGCAGGCGATGCTGTGTAGAGGTAGACTCCAAGCGGAAAACCCAGAACAGATGCCAAAACGGTCGAGGCGAAAGTCATAAAAACCGTTTCGAATGTCGCCTGAGGCAGAAGCGAAAGCACTTCCATCAATCTTTCAATGGACATTAATTAAATCCTTTGCGGCTTGTGTTTTAGGCTCGTTAAAAACCGATGAAACCGTTCCCTGTTCGGCGGCAATTCCCTTTTCAAGAACAACGACTTCCCGGCATATTTCGCGGATTACTTCCATCTGATGGGTAATCAAAAAAACCGTGATATTCAGCCTTGAGTGCAAATCTTTAATAAGCGACAAAATTGAGCGGGTGGTCTGCGGATCGAGAGAGCTTGTCGCCTCGTCGCAGTAAAGAACGCGCGGATTTGCAGCTAACGCTCTGGCAATCGCCACCCTTTGTTTTTGTCCACCTGAAAGCTCGCTCATTCTTGCCGCGCGTTTATCGGCGATATCCACAATCTCAAGAAGTTCGTCAACCCTTTTCGCAATCTGCTTTTTCTGCATTCCTGCGATTTCAAGCGGAAAAGCGATGTTTCCGGCCGCGTTACGCGATCCTAAAAGATTAAAATTCTGAAAAATCATCCCCATGTTTCTGCGCCGGAAACGAAGCTCCGATCCTTTAAGAGCATCGACTCTTTCACTGTCGTAATAAACTTCGCCTGAATCAGGTTTTTCCAAAAGGCTTGTTATGCGAAGTAAAGTTGATTTTCCCGCGCCGCTTTTCCCGATAATCCCGAAAATGGAATTATCCGGGATTTCAATATCAACATTCCGCAGCACAGTGACACCGGGATATGCTTTGCAGATACCTTTAAGGACGATCATTGTTCCGCCTTACTGTCTTTCCGATATTAAAAAACAGGCACGACTCCTCCGCTGTAGCTTCTTAAAATATAATCTCTTACTTTAGGAGATAAAAGCGCGTTTTTTAAAGCGATAATTTTTGAGTCCTGTTCGCTGCCTTTGCGGACTGTAACAATATTTACATACGGAGACTGCGCTCCTTCGATTATTAAAGAATCGTTAATGGGATTAAAACCCGCCTGAAGCGCGAAATTTCCGTTGATAGCCGCCGCGTCGACATCATCAAGCGAGCGGGGAAGAAGCGCCGCTTCAAGTTCGCGGAAGCGGAAACTTTTTGTATTGCCTGTAATATCGCGCGGTGTCGCGGCAAGGCCTGCTCCCTCTCTTAAGGTAATAAGCCCGTTAGCCTGCAAAAGGAGAAGCGCCCGCCCGCCGTTTGTCGGATCGTTTGGAATCGCGATTGTCGCGCCGTTGGGAAGATCGGCAACGCTTTTGTATTTTGTTGAATAAAGCCCGAAAGGCTCAACATGCACTCCAAAAGCGGACACAAGCCTTGCGTTCCAGTCGTCGTTACCCTGAAGATACGGAAGATGCTGGAAAAAATTCGCGTCAATATCTCCGCTTATAAGCGCCAAGTTCGGCTGCACATAATCGGTAAACTCGATAACTCTTAATGTGATCCCCTGCGCCGCAAGATCATCCCTTACAAGGTTTAAAAGTTCAGCGTGAGGCACAGGTGTCGCGCCCACAGTTAACACGGTGTTTTGACTTTGTGTCTGACCTCTGGCGTCAAGATTAAAGTTAAAAGCAAGAAAAATTACGCCTGCAATAAGCAGACTGCCGGCATTAAATACGCGAAAAAAACCGTTTTTCATAAATTCCTCCAAACACATGAAAAAAATAAATCAATTAATATATTATGAATACAGTATTTCTGAATATTTATCAATATGGGAGAAATATAAAACGTTGTTAGCTAAAAACGCATATCAACGCGCCAGCTGTACTAATAAAAATTTATTATGGCAGCCATTAGGATAATTTAATTCTCCCAGCCGCCGGCTGCGCCTGTTCTGTTAATTAATGATGACACTGTAGATACGTTGTTTTAGAGGATTAATAAATGACTGATGTTCGTGTTCTTTTGGCAAAAAATATGAAGAATTTTCGCGAAATATTAGGTATTTCACAAATGGAATTAGCGGAAAAGATAGGATGTTCCCCAACTTTAATAGGGAAAATAGAAACCATGAAACGGTTTCCTTCAGCTGATACAATTAACCGCTTAATAAATACATTAAAAATCGCTCCTTCTGATCTTTTTAAAGATACAAGTAATTCAGAAGCAGTAAAAACAATAATAAATAAACAGAAAAATAAAAACCTTTTAAAATCCAAGATAAATAAAACTATTGATGAATTTTTTTCATAATTACTGATGTTATTACAAAATATCAGTCTCCATATAAGCAAAAAAATAAAACGAAGCATTGAACAGCTTCTTCCATGATTCTATAACAAATTTTTGCAATCTTAGCTTTATAAGCTTTCTGCGTATACCACATTAATAATATGTTAGTTAATATTTTTTACATATCGTCTTTTAGTTCAGGTTTTTTAAGCAAACCTTTTTTTATAAGAGCGCTTCGTATTGCTAACTGTAACTCTTCTGGCTGTTCTTTTAATAAAGGATACATAGCTATATTTCCATTTATTAAAAATTTTCCGACAGCCCACAAAAATGTATCGCTATCAATATCTTTAACTAAAAATACTTTTATACCTTTTAAATTAACAGCATGGTTAATCGCTGTTATTAATCTTAAATCCCCCATCAATACTAATTCTTGATCGATGATAGTTTCGTTTAACAGGGTTTGAACTTCAGAATTAGTTTTATGTTTTTCCAATAGATCAAGATAAACCTTATTTTTTATTGATTTAATTTCATAAATTTTAATTTTCATAAATGACGCTCCTTAAACGCCGGCATTATCGCCTTTCTTCAGCATCTTTTTCATCTTTTTTATTAAATTATCCGGCACATAAGCTAAAGCTCTACGGTTTTGCTTAACAGCAACAAGGCACAATGCTTCTGTCCGCAGGACTTTGGGAACATAATAAAGCGCAGTGCCGTTCTGCTGAACCGCGGTAAGGCAGACAGTTTCTGTTTTAGTAACTTCCGGTACATAATGAAGCGCGCCGCTGGCTTTTTGGACCGCGGCAAGACAAAGAGCTTCTGTCCGTAAAACATCAGGAACATTTTCAAGCGCCCAGCCGTTATTCTGAACTGCGGCAAGGCAAACAGTCTCTGTCCGCATAGTTTCCGGTACATTTTCAAGCGCCCAGCCGCTACTCTGAACCGCGGCAAGGCAAACAGTCTCTGTCCGCATAGTTTCCGGCACATTTTCAAACACCCAGCTGTTTTGCTTAACAGCAGCTAAACACACAGCTTCTGTCAGCATAACTGCAGGAATATACCTTAGCGCATAACCATTTTGTTGAACAGCGGTTAAACACATGTCTTCTGTCTTTAAAGAATCAGGAACATACTCAAGCGCATAACCATTTTGTTGAACAGCGGTTAAACACATGGCTTCTGTCCTAACAGCCTCGGGAACATATTTAAGTACAATACCGTTTTGTTTAACAGCAGTTGAATAAAAAGCGTTAGTACACATTGATTTTGGGACAAACTTAAAAGCTTTAGCGTTTTTCCGTATTGCCGTAAGGCATAAGGTTTCTGTTCTCAGCGGTATAGGCACATATCGAATAGCATTTCCGTTTTGCTGAACAGCAAGGGAACATAAAATATTTTCTTTCTTTGATTCGGGAACATGACGAAGCGCCATGCCGTCTTTCATGATAACGGCAAAAAATAAAAAATCAGTTCTTTTTTGTTCAGGGATAAGCCGGAACGCTCTTTTGTTTTTTATAACCGCGCTGAAATATAAAAACTCTGTTTGCTGTGATTCAGGTATATGTAAAAGCATATCAAGGTTTTTACGGACAGCGGTATAACTAAACTCTACATTTATAATTTCCTGCGGAAGCAATTTATATGCTTTGCTGAATTTTTCAATTGTTTTAAGCCATAATTCCGAATTATTCATGATATTTCTCCCCGTTATGCGCCGTTAAATGTCCGGAAATTGTTTCATATATCGTTTTTAACCTGTTGTAAATATTTTCTGTTTGTATCATGCTGTAGGCGCTTTGCTCTTTATCCAGTATTTCGGAAAAAGAATGTATTAACGCAGCGGCTTCATGACAAAGAAAATTATCTTTACCGGTAAACCGGAGAATAAAATTTAAAGCATAATCCGGATCAACTTCCTTTGGAAAATCATTTTCCTTAATCGAATCTATATCTTTTGATATAGAAATCCAAATTTATTCACGCAGTGAATTTTCCAAATTTATCTCTTTATCCTGCGCGTTCCATATGCGAATTTTTTTATTCTTTATATTATATTGAAAAATTACTTTTTTACCGTATTCAGGATGCTTATGTGCAAAACAAATGAAATAAAATAAATCATTGCCGGAAATATAATAATTCCAATGCATAAAATTATATTTTTCTCCTATACACCATTTTGCCCCTTCGCCGCCGCAGTCAAATGAATTTAAAAATACCGCGCATTCCCAGTCAAGAGGCATTATAATAAAGAATTTTTTTGTCTTTTTAATGATGCGGCAATTGAATCCTTTAAACAGAGTTTCAGGATCTGCCTTTGCTTTCCATTTTTCTCTTTTTTTTGAAGTATCAGCTATCGAAAATAATTTCTTAAAATCTTCGTATTCAAGGGTTTTACTGTTCCAGTCTACACGGTTTTCATAAACAGGATGTTTATTAAAAAATGTAATTATATTTTCTTTCTCCGTTTCTGACAATGAGTTTAATCTATTTATAAGCGCGGCTTTCTTTGTCATATAACTCCCTCCGTCTTCATGTCATTATTGTATAATGCTCATCTATCATAGAATGACAGATCAAAATTTTTTTACACAATTTTTTCATAATGAGATGCAGACTTCTTTTTTTAATTGAATTAAAACAGGCTTGAAAACAAAATCACTTCTCTGTCTTCATGACAAACGCGAGCGCTTTAGCGGCGGCTTCCCAGCACCAGACGGGAATAAAATCGCCGGGTTTTGAACCTGCGTCCAAAAGCGCGGCAAGGGATGAGTCCTCTATTACCGCGACTCCGGCTTCTTGGGCGACAGCGATAATTCTTTCCGCTTCCCTTCCCCTTCCCGAAACAAGAAGCAAAGGAGCGGGATCGCCTTTTTTATAACCTAACGCGGACGCGATCTTTCGCCTTGCCATTTACGCTTCCTCATTTACAGAGATAATTGAATCATTGCCAAAACCGCTTTCAAAAGGAAACGGCTCATCGTAAAATTTAATGTTTATCCGTTCAGGCGGAATGTTAAAAGACTGAGACAGTTCTTTTTTATATTTTGATAAATCATTTTCGGGTATTTTATTTTTATTTTGAGAAGATAAAAAATCCTTCGGGAGATAAACAGAAATTCTTGCGGGTTTATCATTTGCGGATTCAAATAAAAATAAAAACCGGCTTTTCTCATCTTCTGTTTCACGATTATAAGAAAATATATCAAGCGCCATACAGGCTGCGTTATCTGACATTTTATCATTGCTTAAAAGAATTCTCATTGATACGCGGTATTCACGCTCTCCTTCGGAAAAATCAAAGGGAAGAACAATCCAGCGCTGTCCGTTTTTCCCGGGCAGGGTGTTAAGAATTTCCGCGGCCGGATTCTGCCGGGCGTCTTCCAAAAATAAATTTTTAAAATTTTCCGCTGTCAGCATAAATTTATCGCGCTCTGCGGTTTTTTCGTTTTCTTTGTCAATATTTATGTCCGAAACCTTTTTTATGTTTAATTCAGTTTCCTGCTGATTCTGTTCTTTATCGTGTTTTTTACGCTCTCCGTCCTGCCTGCGCGAATAAGGATCAAGCGCATACGCGTAAGATTCAAGCCCCTTTGGATTGAGCTCTATCCCTTTGCTCTCCGCGGCGGCTGCGGCAAGAGCGCGCGCTGTTAAAACAGAATCAGCTTCGCGCATTTTTACGTCGTTTACGGTTTTAATGTCAGCTAATGCTTTGACAATTTGATCGTTTTGAAAAGCCGCGGCGTTTTTAACACCGGCTGTGTTCTTAACATCGGCGGAAGCGTCCTGAAAGGCGGATGTTAACGGAAGCTGAAACACGCTGCGCCTTATATCAGCTAACAACGAAGGCTTTAAAGGAAGCGAGAAAAAACGCGCAAAGGAAACAATAGAAGAAGAAAGCTTATCAGAAGGCGCGGCCGCGGCCGGAGAGCGCGGCAGTACGCTTTGCGGCGAAGATGAATTTTTTAAAGTCTGCGCTGTTGATTTCGATTTTATACTACCGGTTTTATGCGCGGCTAAATCAGATAACGGCTGTATTCCTTTTATCATATTTTTTCCTGCAATTTTACAGCCGTCATTTAATCCGCGGTTAAATTTAAGCTCTTCTCAAAACTATAAAAATAATGGTAAATCTTTAATTACTTAAATTTAATCTCTTTCGCTTTTTCAACAATCATATCTGAAATTTGATTCGGCGTAAGATAATCGGTATCAATAATCAGATCGGCGAAATCGTAATTATACGTATCAATTCCGTAAATGCGAAAATACCTGTTATGATCCTGTTTGTCGCGTTCTTCGGTGAAAGAAGCGACTTCGTCAGGATCGCCTCCTTCCCTTTTTACAATCCGCCCTGCTCTTATTTTCGCGCTGGCTTTTAAATAAACTTTTAATTCAGCTTCTTCCAGCATCCAGATTGCGAGGCGCGAACCCAATACACAGCCGCCTTTTTCACGGGCAAGCTGAACCTGCCTTGCGTCCACTTCCTTGTCTATGGAATCATCTTTAGACGCAAGATCAAGCATTCCAATTAAATCCAGATGACGCTCTTCCGCAAGAGTACGAAAGGTGAAATTTATAAAACGGGTATTAAGTAAACCGGCAACCAATTTTCCGACTGTCGTATTTCCGCAGCCGCTCTTTCCCGAAATTGCGATCTTAATATCCATGACCATCAACTCCTTGAACGATATTTAAAACTTCCTTCTGAACGAATACCACAACTCAGCTCATTTATGAGACAGCTATTCGATATTCCTTAACTGCTCCCTGATATTTTCCAAAGCTTCTTTCATTTTAACAACTTCTGTATTGATTTCCAATACAGCGCTCTTTGAACCGATTGTATTTATTTCCCTGTTTAATTCCTGGCATAAAAAATCGCATTTTTTCCCGGGGCGGGGATTGCTGCTTGTCTCATTTCTGAATTCTTTTAAATGCGATGAAAGCCGCGAAATTTCCTCTGATATCGTATATTTTAAAAGAAGCGACGCGGTTTCCGAAAGAACGCGGTTTTCATCAACCTGACCGCCGAGCAGCTCGGAAAAGCGCGCTCTGATATTGTCTTTCAATGTCTGTTCTATCACAGGAGCGAAAGAAGATACATTCTTTAGCGATGATTCGATTATTTCAAGATTGGCGAGAATATCATTTTCGGTATGTTTTCCTTCTCTTTCCCGTTCATTGCAAAAATTGCGCACGGCTTCCTGTAATACAGGTTCGATTATATTCCAATAAGTTTCATTTTCGCGGAATTTATCTATTTCCAGAACGCTTTCCATTTCAATAAGAGTATTGAGATTCGGCTTTTCCCTGATGCCGAGATCCCTTGCGATATCGTTAAGCGCATCATAATAAGCTCTTACGGCGTTTTTATTAATATTCACCTTAACGGGAACATTACGCTCGCGCACCCGTATAAAAATTTCAACTTTTCCCCTGCCGCAGCAGCCGGAAATAATTTTACGTATATTCGATTCATACATAGAAAGCCACGGAGGAAGATTAATATAAATTTCCAAAAAACGGTTGTTGCAGCCTTTAATTTCCACAGATACTGATATATCAGGATCGTTTTTTTCGCCCGCTTTATTAACCGCGCTTTCTGTATCGAACCGGAGGTCCGCATCTGCGCCTGCCGCTTCTATTTCGCGGTACGCGTAACCCGTCATGCTAATCATGTTCTGTCTCCTGTACCACAGAAATTCAATGATTTAAAATGAGCGAACAATTTTTCACCTAACGGCCAGTTGTTTCCCGCTCCCAAAGTCAGAAAAATATCTCCCTCTTTTAATATAGTACATAACGGCTCGTAAGTGTCTAAAATATCATCAAAATAGTGAGTTTCGTTTTTCCCGGCGGCGTTACGCGCAGTTTTAGATCTTTCGTACAGCGTTCTGCCGTTAACGCCGCCTTTATAATCCTCCCGCGCAGACGCGTAAATTTTATGAAAGAACATAATATCAGCTTCATTGAAACATCCGGAGAATTCATTTAAAAGCGCGCTTGTGCGCGTATAAGTGTGCGACATGAAACTTACGATAAGTCTCCTCTTTGGATAAAAACTTTTTATGCCTTCAAGCGTTGATTTAATCGCCGTAGGATGATGTCCGTAATCATCCATAAAAATAATTCCGCAGGCCTCTCCGATAATTTCGCTCCGGCGTTTTGTGCTTTTAAAATTTTCAAGCGCGCTCTTAATTGATTTAATCTGCTCTTCGTTGAACAAACTTCCGGCGGCGTTTTTATCCGCGCATGAACTTTCGTTTTTTATCAATGCCGAAGTTAACGCCAAACCTGCGGCGGCGTTCAGCGCTTCGTGACGCCCCGGAATGCGCATTTTAATAACGCCCGGAACTCCGGCAATAGAAAAAACAGCCCTTTCGTTTTCGGTATAATAAGAATTTATTTTAAAATCACCTAACGCGGAAAAACCGTAGGGAATTAACTCAATGCCTCTTTTATCATTTCTGATAATTTCCGCGGCTTCGCTTGCGCCTTTATCATCGGCGCAGTAGATAAGCTGCCCGCCTTCGGGAAGCAGCCTGCAATACTCGATAAACGCGCCGAGTATTGATTTGTAATCCGAGAAATAATCCTGATGATCGCTTTCTATAGCGGTTAGAATTATCCGCTTTGGGCAAAATGATAAAAAATGTTTTCTGTACTCGCATGTTTCGGCGATAAAATATTTTCTGCCAAGGCTAAGCGTTGATCTTCCGTTAAAATCAAGAGCGGCGCTCCCGGTTAAAACCTGCGCCGGTAATCCTGCCGCCCGCATTAAAACGCCGCAGATTGCGGTTGTAGTGGTTTTACCGTGAACGCCGCAAACCCCGGTTGAGTCAAAATTTTTAGACCATTCGCCAAGAGCGTCGGTGTATTTAATAAGCGGGATTTTAAGTTCCTGCGCTTTTTTAAGTTCCGCGTTTGTTTCGGCGCTGTAAGCAGCGGAGTAAATAATTAAATCAATATCATTTGATATGTGAGCGGCGTCAAAGTCTTCGTAAAAATGTATATCAAGTTCTTTTAAAATAGCGTCTGTGTAAAAAACTTCCGGTATATCGCTTCCGCTCACTTTAATGCCGCTCTCATGCATGAGTTCAGCCAGAGCGCAGACGCCTGTTCCTTTAATCCCGATAAAATATACTTTAGAAAGTGAATCAGGCATATCAGCGGACAGCATAACCCATTGTCGCCAAAAAACAAAAAATTTTCAAGAGCGATCAATGGAATTTCAAACTTCGTTTGGTTCAATAACTTAAGTTATCGAACACCCCTAACAAAGATTAAAGCGAATCAATAATTTCTTATAACATTACAATCTTGGATCCGATTAATTTTGCAAGATGAAAACGCGATTCCATATCTACTGTGTTGTTATTTAAAAAGGTGCGAAACTCCGCCGTAAATGATTCGGGGAGTATCGGCAGCTCGGACACTTGTTTATTGTAGGCGCGGTGAGACGGTTCAAAACGTTTATTAATACAGAAGAGCGTCATGCACGCGTGTTTTATAAATCCGGCGGAAGCGATAAGATAATGAAAATTATCGTTCTGATAACAGGCCGCGCCCAGATCCGATAAAAAATGTTCCATCTTTGACTGAACCGTGCCGCGCATTTCCTTCCAGAATTTATCGCCAAGATGCTCAAGGCGTTTTCTTATATCATGAATCCAATCGGAGCGTGAAAAAATAATTTCGCAGTTTGCAAGACGGTAGAAACCGTATGTCCCCGAATCCTTTATAAGCCACAATGATTCATGATTGGAATTCGCTATATTAACAAGTTCGTTGATTTTAACAGTTTTTTTAAACTCAATCCGTACAGGAACATCTCCGATTAAAAAACGGTCTTTATCGCCGTTACCGGAACATTCAAATGCCGCGACATCATCGCCGTATAAACGGCAGCGTTCATCAGCTTCGGGAATCGGCGCTGAGCAAAAAACATCAAGAATGAGGGCGAAATACGGATCTAAAGTATCGGGAAGAGCGGCTTCATTTAAAGTGATGCACTCAACGCCGCCCCATGACGAAAGTGTTCCGGTAAATCTTTCCACAAGCTGCTTTGTTTTATATTTCATGATTTTTCTCCCGAAAATATTTTATCACGGAGATGCTTATAATACAAGAAAAATACAGACGCCGGGTGTATAATTAAAAAGATAGTTAAATAAAATGAAAAATATTGAAATATTGCTTGTTTTAGTGCCGCATAAAGACGCGCGCGCGCAGCTTTTAAAATACAGTGAATCGTTATATAAAAATGTTTTAAACAACGTTTACCCTTTTCCGTGTGTAATACCGATCGCTTCTGTAACTGAGCCGCTAAGCCCTGATGAATTAAAACAAGCGGCGTATTTTTTAAGAAAATCAATCGGAAAAGAAAAAATCATTTTTAGCGGTTTTACATTTACATCATTTAATATATGCGGCAATGAAATGCTTCTTTTCGGGCAGAGACTTGAACCGGAAATAAAATTTGATGTCTCAGGTATAAAAACAAAAAAAATAAAATCCTGCTTCATGCCTTTAATTTCCGGCGTATGTTTTGCCGCAAAAAATAATGAAGATAAAATACGCGCATCTGCCGCGCAGGAAAAAGAAGGCTCCTGCGCGCCGCTATGCAGCGCAGCTAATTCAATTCCGCTGATCAACGGACAAAAAATATTTTTCCGCGCCGCAGCCACCGCGAATATGATCTGGAAACCGTGCGCTGCCAAAAGCAATGAAAAAAAAGAAATATACTATAAATGGGAAATAGGCAAACTGTCATGGCTGCCGAAAGAAATAAAAAAAAATAAAAACTTTTAATTGGTCTGTCCGTAAAACCGGCTGCTTTGCGGACAGATCGAATAAAAAATTCAGAATGTTATGTTATCTGAATCCTATAAGCCATGTGGTTAAAACAGGAATATAAGTAACTAAGAACACAACAATCACATGCACAAGCAGGAACGGAAGTATGCTTCGCGTAACTTCAAGGAAAGGTTTGCCGAAACGGTAACTCGCCATGAACAGATTAAGACCTACAGGGGGAGTTAAAAATCCTGCTTCAAGATTGATAACAAAAATGATTGCAAGATGTATAGGATCAATTCCGTAAACATGGCCAAGCGGAACAACCAGCGGAAGCAGAACAAATATCGCCGAGAATATATCCATTACGCAGCCAAGCAGGAACAGCGTAAGATTTAAAAGCAGCAGGAACAACAGCCTTGATTGAACTACGCTCTGCATCCACAACGCAAAACTTTCAGGAACGCCTGATTGTATAAAAGCAAATGACAATCCTTTTGCCATCGCGAGTATCGCGAGAATTCCGCCGATTATAGGAACCGCTTTAAAAAATACTCTGGGGATTTCCTTAAAATGAATATCTTTTTTGATAAACACTTCTACAATTAATACATAGATAACAGATACCGCGCTGACTTCCACAAGCGTCAGAACTCCGGAGAAATAACCGGCGATAAGAATAAAAGGCAGTAAAATTTCGAAAAGAGAATCTTTAAAAGACTTCCATGCGTCTTTGGAATCGAATTTTCCTTTTGGGATTTTTACTTTTCTTCCAAGAATTAATCCGGCTGTAATCATCGCTGCTACAAGTATGATTCCGGGGATAATCGCTCCGATAAAATAATGAATAACATCGTAACTTGTCGGAATATCCATAAAGTATAAAATGGTATTGCTTGTGGACGCGACAAGAATTATCGGAAGGCTCGGCGGAAACATTAAACCGATTCCGCCGACCGATGTTAACATTCCAACAGAAAAACGTTCTGAATATTTATTTTCCTGCAAGATAACAAAAAGTATTCCGCCGAGCGCCAGAATGGTAACTCCGGAAGCGCCTGTAAACGAAGTAAAAAAAGCGCAGATAATAACTGTGGCAATAATTATTCCGCCTGGCATCCAGCCAAAATAATTTTTAAACGTGCGGACAAGCCTTTCCCCCGCCTTGCTTTCGGAAAGGAAAAAACCTGTAAGAGTAAAAAGCGGAATTGCGATGATATCGGAATCTGTTAAGGCATTATAAAAATGAAAAGCGATTTCTTCAGGTTCATAACCCATCGGCTGCGCGCCCTGAAACATCACCATTGCGATACCGCCGAGAACGGCGAACACAGGCATTCCGGCAAGACCCGCGAAAACCAGCATCAATATCAGCGGAATGTCAAAAATCCTTGCGCCGTGATACATTTTATCCACAAGGGAGTAAAACGGTTCGGGCGGATCAAAACCCCAGATAATTTTCGCAATTGCAGGTAACGCGAAGAAACAGCCTACGAGCATAGCGGCAACTGCTATTGATTTTCCCCGCCAGCTTTGAAATTTAAAAGTTAAACGCAGCGCAATAACTAAAAAAGCCAGCGGTATAAATACCGCGACTATTTGATCGGTAAGAAATCCGATATGTCTTCCCTGCAGTCCGAATTTAATAAAAGATACGCTGTCCCATACCAGAATGATAAGCAGAAAAACAGAAATTACAGTACAGACAAGGGCGATAATTTTTTTAACATTTTCGCTTTTAATAAACTGAACGGCGGTAATGGAAATATGCTCGCCTGTTTTTTCAGTAAGCATTGCGGAAAAAAGAGCGCTCACCAGCAGAAAATGCTTAACTATATCCGTGGAACCCGGGATCGTCAGGCTGAACTGGCGCAGTATTAATTCAACAAACGGCAGAAGAGCCATTAAAGAAAGCGAACCAAAGCAGATAATATTTTCGAGCCACGAAATTTTAAAGCCTTTAAAAAATTTAATAAAGGACTGAAGCGCGTTATTTGCCATTTTTCTTTTATCTTCCGCTTCTTGATCTTTCTAAAAGGCTTGAAATTCTGTTATACAATTCGCGGTCATAAACCGATCCGATTAACGACGGCATCGCGTTATTTATATCGGCGCGCCATATGTCCTGCTGCGCCTGAGTCGGCCTGTTAGAAATAAGCCCTCCTCTTTCCATTGTCGCTATAGCGCTTGCTTCTGTTCTTGCCATCGCGTTATCAAAATCAACCGCCGTCTGCTGCGTAACTCTTAAAAGAGCCTGCTGGTTCGCGGAGCTTAACTGATTCCAAGTAACGCGGTTCATTACAATCGCGCCCATTACAGGAGATATCGGCAGATTGAGCATATGCAACCCCCTGTGCAGGTTCAACGGAGTAATTAAAGTCGGGATCAGATAAAACGCGGAAACCATATTGCTCGCGAGCCTTGTTCCAAGATTGGACAAATCCGTTTCAAGCAGGCTGTAGTTCATCGTTCTGAATACAGTGTTCATGGATTCAAGCTCCGGGCTTGTAGCGAGCCTTAACCTGCGCAGGTCGTTGGGAACAAAAACAGCCTGATTGGAAAAAATATAAATCCATCCCGCTTTTGACCAGGCAATAACAACAAACTCTTCCCTTACACGGCTTTCAAGAACCGGTTTAATGTCATTAAGAACAAGATCAAGCTCCGTGTTGTTTCTGATCATAAAGGGCACGCTTAAATTCATAATAGCCGGGCAAATCTCATACATTCCCGCGGAAGTAAAAATCGCGACCTGAATTGAATTACTGCGAAGCGAAGAAAGCATCTGAGATTCCGACATCTGAGAACCGTGAGTCATTACAACATTTACCTGATTGCCGGTAACGCGCGCCCAGTCGGAAGCAAGGCGATCAAGAGCCCTGCCCCAGTCTGAATTACGCGGCAATGTGGATATAAAACGCACATTTGTTACCTGAGAACTTGTAGATCCTCTTTGAGCGAATAAAGTTCCAAACGGAATTAATAAAAACAAGATTAAAATAATAGCCGGAAATTTTTTCATATTACACTCCTTTTATAAAATGTTAATAATAATCATCATTTTCGGGCATCGGAAGGAAATAGAAATGCCTCCACGCATGATCCAAAAGCCATTGCGCCTTATGCTGGTTGATAACATTTACAAGCCGGTTAGACATATCTAAATCAACATCAACCGCGACGGCTTTTTCAAGGCTGTCATTAAACGCGTCATAATTCTCAGCCGGAACGCAGACCAGCTGAGCGAAGGAAACATACGCGCCAACAGAGTTTCCTTTAGTTTTTTCGATCGCCTTTTTAAAGTGTTCTTCTGCGCGCTGCGGACTGCCGCCCATCGATTCGGGAAGCGACGCGTAGAATATTATGAAAAATTCATCGAGAGTCGCGACGCCGAAATCCGGATCAAGTTCATAAGCTCTTTGAATCATCGCTGTCCATTCCGGAATGCTCGCGCTCAGCTCAAAATCAAGTATATCGATTGAGTAAGCGGAAAGCCCTCCGGCGACTGTCCAGTATAAAAGACCTACATCGGCTTTTTTTACCTTTAAAAGGATTGACTGCATTGAGCCGTCATTTACAGACGCGTTTGAAAAACCCCGGTATTTTAATTCTAAAGCTCTGTTCAGAATTTCATATCCGCGGAGGTATAACTGTTTTGATCGCGCTAAAGCGGCTTCTCTTTCTTCATACTGAGCGGACGGAAGCATCTCCGCGGGGCCCTGCACAAAGGCGTTCGCGTACATAATAAAAAGCGAACCTGTAGTCAGCAGCAGCCCTTCATGCTCGGGATTCGACGCAAGCAGAGTTTCGTACAGTTTTATGGCGAAAGGCAGAGCTTCACCGACAAGTTTTGGATCATTATCGGAAGTAAAAGCGTTTGTGCCGCCTTCGCCTGTAAGCATATCCGCTACCATATCCATAGCCATTGTGTTTACAGAACATGATATAAGATAAACACTGAGTAAAGCCGCAATTATGGCAAAAATAAATTTGTTTTTCATATAAGTACATTATATCCTGAAAAAATCAGAAAATAAAGAAAAAAAGAACAGAGTTGCCTGACCAGTGTCCTGTTTTATCCGGTTTCCAATATAACAATATGCGTTAAATCCATATTACGTAAGGATTTAACTTTACTATGCATTCCGTCATTTGAAAAAAACAGGATACTAATCTAATCTTGTTAATTATATAAAAATAAACTAGCCTGTATATAAATGATAATTTTAAACGCGAAAAACCTGACAAAGGTATATCAAAGCGGCAAAAAGGCTTTGAACAATGCGGATTTTTCAATACAGGAAGGTGAAATTTTCGGCTTTCTTGGTCCGAACGGCGCGGGAAAAACCACTGCCGTCAAAGTATTAAACGGAATGTTGAAAGCCACCGGCGGAACATGTAATATTTTTGGCATTGATCCGGCGGAAAGCCCTGAAAAAGTGCACGCGGTATCCGGCGTTGTGACAGAGCACGCGCAAATGTATAATAATTTAACAGGGCTTCAGAATCTGATGTTTTACGGCTCGGTTTTCGGAATTGAAGAAGAAGAGACAAAAAAACGCGCGCTTGATTACCTTGAGCGCCTTGAACTGAAAGACGCGATGAACCGCAGACTCGGCGAATATTCAACAGGAATGCGCCAGAAACTCTCTCTCGCCCGGGCGATGATCCATCAGCCTAAGATACTTTTCCTTGATGAGCCGACTTCCGGCCTTGATCCCGAGAGCGCGCTTAACGTAAATAACATGATTAAAAGCCTCGCCCGTGATAACGGAACAACTGTGTTCCTCTGCACTCATCAGCTGAGATACGCCGAAGAAATCTGCACACATTACGGACTTATCAGCGAGGGCAGCATGCTCGCGACCGGTTCTCTTGACGATCTGCATGATCTGGTTTTTTCAGGCTTAAAAGTCGAGTTAAAAGATGAAAACGGAGTTAAAAATATCGAGGTTGATTCGATGGAGCAAATTCCGGGCCTTGTAAAACAAATTGTCGAATCAGGCGGGAAGGTCTATCATGTTTCGGCGCATAAACATTCACTCGAAGAAATTTACTTCGCTCTGATCGAAAAAATGAAAAGGACGGTTTAATTTATGATCGATTCAAAAAATACCGCGCAGTTAAAACAGCTCGCGATTATTAAAAAGGATTTAAAAAGCATTACCGCGAATAAAAATATGATGGCATCGCTCATTATTGTCCCGCTGATGATGACGGTCGTATTACCCGCGATTTTTATTATGACAACAGTTTTTATCCCCGAAGATTCGCCGGATATGGCGGAGATGATGGTGCTGTTAGGTTCCGTAACAATAACGGAAGAAAACAATATACAGGAAATACTTTTAGGCATGATTTTAAATTTTGTAATACCTTTGTTTTTCCTGATAATACCTGTAATGGCGTCTTCTGTAATGGCGTCAAGTTCATTTGTCGGCGAGAAGGAAAAGAAAACTCTGGAGACCCTCCTTTACAGTCCTTTACCGTTACGTGATATTTTTAGCGCGAAGATACTCGCGGCGTTCTTATTGAGCATGGCCGTGTCTGTCTTTTCATTTATTGTGATGATCACTATTTTTGAAACGCTGCTTTTAATATTAATAAATACAATGATAGCTCCGAATATAAACTGGCTTATTATGATGCTGTTAGTATCTCCTTCGATGTCGCTTATCGCCATAAATTTAATTGTGCGCGGCTCTGCGAAAGCGCAGACATCGGAAGAAGCCCAGCAAAGCAGCCTGTTTTTAATCCTTCCTGTAATATTACTTGTTGTCGGGCAGTTCACAGGAGTTATGATGTTAGGCCCGTATATATTTTTAATCCTTGGCGCTGTAACGGCGTTAATTGCGCTTTTAATGTTCAGAGGCAAGTTCGGTAATTATACTTACGAAAAAATATTAAGGTGACTGACATGGCGTCAAAAAATCCTGTCTGCGGCAGGGTCAGTCACTTATGATTTTGCCGCCGCCAGCAGATAAGAAATACAACTCACGGCATGCGTCAGCTGCCGTTAAAATTCACGCTTCCTGTAAAATCTTAATGAAAGCCTGTACGAAACATACAAAACTGCGAATATCAGCAGACAGGCTGCCGCGATAACAAAACCGTGGGGAATAGATATGATAAAGTTTATTATATTATCCTCTGAAGCGCTGTCTATCAAACCAATACGTTCGATTGCCGTTATCGCGAAAATGCCTGCGGCGACTACCGCGAAAGGAACGACGCTGAAAAATTTCGCTTTTGAATAGCCAAGTTTAAAAAAGGCAGGCAGCTGAAACGCTTCCACTACAGCCATTAAAAGGACAAGCAAAAATACTGTCGCAGCGCTGATTCTCAAATCAACTTCATTGCCTGTTATCATGGAAACAAGAAGCCCGGCGGCTGATATAATATAAAAAAATATTATTGTGAAGCAATTTGTTATAAGCGAATAAAGATATCTTGCAAGCACTGCTGTTTTTCTGCTGACAGAAAGCACCGCGTAAAGCGCGTCCATATTGCTTTTTTCGCCGACCGCGAACGGATAACTGATATACATTGTGCCGAGCATCATTCCGACACCCATGCCGGATGCGACATTGCCGGAAGCTATCGAGAGTAAAAGCACAATCACCGCGTAAATGGAAACATTCTTGACTGTGAAATACGGTTTAATAGTTAAAAAATCAAGCTGTATAAAAGATTTAATTTTATTCATGGCTGTCTGCTCCTTTATTCATAAATATAATAATTTCATCGAGTGAAATTTTTTCGGTTAACGTACCGCGGGGCATACAGGCGGCGTCCGCTGCTTCTATCATTCCTTCGAAACCTGTGCCGTGTCCGCGGTATCCGATGATGCGTTCTTTCTGTCCGCTGTTTAAATCATCAGGCCCGCCTGTTACGCGCATATATTTTTCCAAAAGCGCGTCTTTTGCGCCTGTATATACTATGTTTCCGTTTAGCAAAAAAGTGATAAAATCCGCTGTTTTTTCCAAATCAGAAGTGATATGAGTTGAAAAAAACACGCTTTTTTCTTCATCGCAGATAAACCCGCGAAGAAGATCGCAAATCTCATCGCGCGCGACAGGATCAAGACCCGATGTAGGCTCGTCAAGAATCAAAAACTTAGCGTCGTGGGACAAAGCTGCGGCTATTTGCAGTTTTACCTTCATGCCGCGCGATAAATCTTTTACTTTCTTTTTAGGATCAAGATCAAATTCCTTTAAATATTGAGAAAATTTATTCTTGTCCCAATTCGCGTAAAAAGGCGACAGGGCTTTTTCCGTGTCGGTTAACGTCCAGTCATCAACATAAAGCGGAGCGTCCATTACTACTCCGATCAGCCCGTTTTGCACAACGGTATTTTCCCGGCCGAACAGATTAATATTTCCGCTGTCAATATTAATCAAATTCAGAATAGATTTGATCGTTGTTGTTTTTCCGGCGCCGTTAGGACCTATAAAACCCGTGATGTAACCGCTTGGCACATCAAAATTAATACTGTTAAGTGAAAACGAACCGTATTTCTTGTTTACGTTCCGCACTTCTAGAATATTATTCATCATTTGTCTCCCATAAAAGATTTAATCTGCTTATAGCATCTTTTTTACTGATGCCTTCTGTTTTCGCGGCTTTTATAGCCGCGTTTAATCCTTCTTCCATCCTGTGAAAGGCGTTTTCCCTTGCAAGTTCCTGATTGCGCGCAAGAACAAAACAGCCCTTCCCCTGAACATTCGCGATAAATCCTTCCTGCTCAAGATCGTTATAAGCGCGCGTTGTCGTGATAACGCTGATTTTAAGATCCCGCGAAAGCTGACGAATAGAAGGAAGAAGGTCGTCTTCTTTTAATTCGCCTGAAAAGATCGAGTGTTTTATCTGCTCTTTAATCTGCTCGTATATCGAAACTCCCGAGCGGTTAGAGATAATGATTTTCATTTATGTCCCTCATCATAATACCTCCTTATTTTATTATAATGTTAACACTATATACAGTATAATCAGTAAATACATTGTTGTCAAGGGAAAAAATAAAAATCTTAAAAAAAACTGTGTACAGCCGCTAAATTTAAAATACATTGCATCATTGCAAAAAGTAATTGATAATAAAAACCAAGGGGGATTTATGAGTAAACTCATCGTTAACACCGGGAAGAAAGGCGCGAAAATAAACAAGGAAATTTACGGAAATTTCGCAGAGCATCTTGGAAGATGCATTTATGACGGGATATATGTCGGAGAAAATTCTTCAATTCCCAACGTAAGGGGAATGAGAACTGATATAGTCGACGCTCTGAAACACATTAAGCTTCCCGTTCTTCGCTGGCCGGGCGGATGCTTCGCGGATGAATACCACTGGAAGGACGGAATCGGCCCCAAAAAAAACAGAAAGAAAATGATCAATACCCATTGGGGCGGCGCTGTCGAGGATAACTCTTTCGGCACGCATGAATTTTTGGATTTTTGCGATCAGGTCGGCTGCGAGCCCTATGTCAACGGGAATCTAGGCAGCGGCTCTGTTCAGGAAATGAGCGAATGGGTTGAATACATGACCTTTGACGGAGTGTCGCCGATGTCGGCGCTTCGAAAAGAAAACGGCCGCGATGAGCCGTGGAAGGTGAAATATTTCGGCGTCGGCAACGAAAACTGGGGCTGCGGAGGGAACATGCGCCCGGAATATTACGCCGACGAGTACCGCCGTTATCAGACTTATGTGCGTAATTACGGCGATAATAAAATCTACAAAATCGCGTGCGGCGCGTGCGACTTTAACTATAAATGGACGGATGTACTGATGAGCGGCGCGCGCCTTTTCATGAGTGGGCTTTCTTTGCATTACTATACGATCACACGCGCGTGGGATAAAAAAGGATCGGCGGATGATTTTACAGAAAGCGAATATTACACGACATTAAAAAAAGCCCTTATGATGGACGAGCTTGTCGCGAACCACAGCCGCATAATGGATTTGCATGATCCCGGAAAAATGGTCGGCATGATAATTGATGAATGGGGCACATGGTTCGATTCGGCTCCAGGTCAAGGTGTCCTGTACCAGCAGAACACAATGAGAGACGCGCTTGTCGCTTCTGTTTCGCTTAACATTTTTAATAAACACTGCGACCGCGTAAAAATGGCGAATATCGCGCAGATGGTAAACGTGCTTCAGGCGGTGATTTTAACAGAAGGCGAAAAAATGGTTTTAACGCCGACATATCATGTTTTTGATCTTTACCAAAAGCATCAGGACGCGGACTTGATTGACAGTTACATAGAAACTTCTTTTACAGGCACGGAAGAATCGCAGGTGCCTGATCTGCATGTATCAGCTTCGCAGAAAGACAATGAAGTTCACATAACAATCGCGAACCTTTCAGCTGGCAAAAACAAAAAGATTGACATGGAACTTCCGGGATTTAACGCGAATAAGGTTTCCGCTAGAATTTTAACAGGCGCGATAAACGCGCATAATGATTTTACAAATACAGGCAAAATAAAACCCGCTGATTTTACAGGCATCGCGAAAACTGCTTTTGGGTATGAGTTTACAATCCCTGAGTGTTCCGTTATGAGCGTGACAGTTTGCGCATAACAGGTTAACGGCACATCATGCTGGGTACTGTAGTAAACGCGCTTACCATAATCGTTTTCTCGTTAATAGGAACATTTCTTGTAAAACGGATTCCTGACAGGTTCGAGGAAATCTTAAAAAAGGCGTCCGGTTTAGCGGTTTTATTCATCGGGATAAGGGGCGCGTTTGATAACGAAAATGTCCTGTTGCTTGTATTAAGCCTTGTAACCGGCGCTTTAATAGGCGAGCTTATCAACATTGATAAATGGATGAACAGGCTCGGGCTTTGGGCGGAAAAGAAATTAAAAATGGACAGCCCGGATGTTCCTGATAAAAACCGCAGTTTTTCCAAAGGATTTGTTTCGGCAAGCATTCTTTTTTGCACGGGATCAATGGCGATAATAGGCGCGATGCAGGGCGGCCTTTTGGGAAATCACGAAGTGTTATACGCAAAATCCGTTCTTGACGGAACAATGTCGCTTATTTTCAGCGCGTCGATGGGGATAGGAGTCGCGTTTTCAGCTGTCTGCGTTTTTATTTATCAGGGAGGCATCGCGCTCGCCTCAATGTTAATCCGCGATTTTTTAACGCAGGATATGATCCGCGAAATGTCAGCTGTAGGGAGCTTATTGGTCGCGGCAATCGGTTTTAATTTCTTAAACCCGAAAGAAATAAAAGTCGCCAATTTAATACCGGCGATTTTTATTCCCTGCGTTTATTTTTTTATTACGGGGCGGCTTGGATAAAATCGGAATAACGTTATGCGATTTTAATCGCCGATAACCGCCCTGATATCTTTATTTATCGCGTCCAGTTTCCGCGCGGCTTCTTTTTTCGCTTCATCCAATCCGCCGGAGCCGACCTGAGCGCAGCAGCTTGCGTAGAATTTTATTTTTGGCTCGGTGCCGCTCGGGCGCGCGCTTACTACGGTTCCGTCACTCAGGAAAAATTGAAGGACGTCGCTCGGCGGCAGGCCGTCAGCGCCATTCTTAATATCGCGCACTTTTTCAATATTGATTCCGCCGAGGGTTTTAGGCGGATTTTTGCGGTATTCATCCATTATCCCGTTCATGATTTTCGGGCCTTCAGGACCTTTAAAATATTTAGAAATTCCAAGTTCCTGCCAGTAACCGCAGATTGCGTAAAGTTCGTCCAGCCTGTCTAAAAGGCTTTTACCTTTGCTGCGCCAGTATAGAGTCATCTCCGCCGTTAACGCAGCGGCCGATATGCCATCTTTGTCGCGGACTTCGGTTTCTATAAGATAACCGTAGCTTTCCTCCGTGCCGAAAACAAAATTGTAAGCCTCTGCGCCGCTGTTTTTCGCGGCTGTTTCCCACTTGCGCATAACGTCCGCTATCCATTTAAAACCTGTTAAACATTCAAAACATTTTCCGCCGTAATGCTCCGCGGTTTTTTTCTGCATTCCTGTCGTGACAATAGAATTAACCATCGCGGCTTTCTGAGGAAGCTTCCCTTTTTCTTTTAATGAGAGAAAAATATAATCCGCAAGAAGGACGCCCATCTGATTTCCCGTAACAAGCGCGAAGCCTCCTGAATTTTTAGGAACGGCGACGCCGAACCTGTCAGCGTCAGGATCGGTTGCCATAATAACATCGGCCTTTTCCTTTTCGCCGAGTTTTATAGCCATATCCAACGCCGCCGCTTCTTCAGGATTCGGGAAAGAAACTGTCGGGAAATCGCCGTCGCCTTCGCGCTGCTGGGGAACCGTAATCACCTTTAAGCCAAGATCACCTAACACTTTTTCCACATGCATCGCGCCTGTCCCGTGAAGCGGCGTATAAACAATTTTTACCTCCCCTGCTTTTTCTTTAATTAGTTCAGGTCTGAAAAGGCTTTCCTTTATCATCGCGTGATACGGCTCGTCAATTTCCTTGTCAATTATTTTAAGAAGGCCTTTTTGAAGCGCTTCGGCGCGGGGCATTTCTTTTATATCTGTTACAGAGTTAACTTCCTCTATAATGCCTGTGTCATGCGGAGGAATTACCTGAGAGCCGTCGTTCCAATACGCCTTGTACCCGTTATATTGCGGAGGATTATGGCTTGCGGTTACAACGATGCCGGTATCGCAGCCAAGACGGCGGATCGCAAATGATAATTCGGGAGTAGGACGCATCGACGAAAAAAGATATGTTTTAAATCCGTTAGCTGCAAATATCAGGGCGCAGGCTTCCGCGAACTCCGCCGAATAACGGCGGCTGTCGAACGCTATAACCGCGGACAATCCGCCTTCCGAGGATTTTTTGGGGAATGTTTTTATAATGTAAGAGGCAAGCCCCTGAGTCGCGCTTTTTACAACTAAAGTATTCATGCGGTTATATCCGCCGCCGATTACGCCGCGAAGGCCTCCCGTGCCGAACTCAAGGTTCTGATAAAAACGGTCTGCAAGTTCCTTTTCGGCCGCTTCACCGCCTGACGCGTCAGCTTCGCATTTTGCTAAAAGCTGTTCGACTTCACTCTTAAAATGCGCGTCTTTTTCCTTTGCGATATAATCTTTTGCTCTTTTTATTATTTCAGCATTCATAAATTTCTCCTTATTGAACCTGACCGGCAAAGCGGTTAGTTATTTTATATATAATTATACATTAAATTCTGAAATTTGAAAAGCATTTACTTTATGTAAAATTATACGCGGATATTTTAAGTTCAAATTTAAATTTTAATTTTTCTGCGCGGCAGATATTGCTTTAGTTTTATTATTATTTCATCCAGATTTATCGGTTTACCTATATGATTATCCATTCCGGCATTAATGCACTTTTCTATGTCTTCGCGGAAAACGTTAGCTGTCATGGCGATTATGCGCGTTGTTTTAGCCTGCGGAACATTTAATGCCCTTATTCTGCGGGTCGCTTCATATCCGTCCATCTCGGGCATTTGAACATCCATAAATATTAAATCGTATTTTTCAGGATCATCCGTGAATTTCTTAACGGCATCTTTTCCGTTCTCCGCGCAGACTATATCGATTCCCGTAGGTTCAAGAAGCGCTTTTACGATTTCACGGTTAACATCAACATCATCGGCAAGAAGCAGCCGCCTGCCTGAAAAAATACCGTTAATGTCCCCGTATGCCGCTTCGTCCCGGGCGCAATAAATACCGAGCGTTTCATTAATAATGTCCGCGATACTCGAGGGGAACAGCGGCTTAGAAAGAAATTTGTCTACGCCGGCTTCCCGCGCCTGTGTTTCCGCTTCTTTCCATTCGGCGGATGTCATCATAACAACAACAGATTTTAAAGGTTCATGATGCGCTTTAAGTTCAGATGTCAGCTGTATGCCGCTCATTCCCGGCATCTTCCAGTCAATAAAATAAATATGGTAATGCCCGTTCTTTTCGATAAGATTGACAGCCTCTTCTCCGCTGACCGCGGTGTCGCACTGAATATTGAATTCATGGAAAATTTCCGTAAGATAACTGAGGATATCTTTATCATCATCAACGGCCATTACGCGCACATTGCCTAAGTTTATATCAGGCGGCAGTAATCCCTGATATAATTGAACGCCGCGCCTTAAATTAAAAGAAAATTTAAATAATGATCCTTTGTTAATATCAGATTCAACGATAATGCTCCCGCCCATCATTTCGGCGATGCTTTTGGAAATCGGAAGTCCAAGTCCTGTGCCGCCGTACTTGCGCGTAGTGCTCGATTCCGCCTGTTCAAATGACGTGAATATGCGGCTCAGCTGTTCATCTGTCATTCCGATGCCGTTATCTGAAACGGAAATCTGTATGCTGCACATGTTATCTTTTTCTTCAAGGCACTGCGCGTCAAGGCGGATAACGCCCCCTTCGGGAGTAAATTTGATCGCGTTGCCAAGCAGGTTAGTTACAACCTGCGCGATTCTGTTATCATCGCCTATCAGCGTCTTTGGTATTTGCCTGTCGATATGAACCGAAAAAATCTGCCGTTTTTCATCAATGCGGAAATTAATTACGTTTACAATCCTCTGAATCATTTTTTCAAAGTTAAATTCCGCGGGCGATAAATCAAATTTATTAGCCGCGATTTTTGACATGTCAAGTATATCGTTAATTACACCTAACAAATGATTCGAGGCGTCCTCGATTTTGGCAAAGCAGTGATCTTTTTTATCTATTTCCAATGATGATTTTCCTATCGCTGTCATTCCGATAATCGCGTTCATCGGCGTGCGGATTTCATGGCTCATATTCGCAAGGAACGCGCTTTTGTGCTTGCTCTCCATGGTAGACTTGCTCCTTTCATAATCAATCCTGATTAGAATCATAATCAGAATTGCGGCGAATACCGATCCGAAAATCACCAGAATATTCGCCATGTATGTAAGATTATAATAATAAGGTTTTTCCTGAGCCAAAAAGCCAAGATACCAGCCGTTTGACGCTTTCTGTACAAACGCGATAATTTTCTCGCCCTTCCAGTTATGCATCGAATATTCTTTAATTGAATTTCCGGCCTTTAAATCATCATAAAGCACTGAAAGAGGAATAGAATTATCGGAAATGCTCATCCCGATAAAATCCCTGTTCGCGTGATCTATAATAATATAATCCTGACTAACCAGAAATCCGTAACCGCCGTTATCTGAAGCGATATTAATTATACCTTGTCCGATCTTGTCTATATTAACTTCTAGCGCGATAACGGCGATTTTGTTATCATTATTATCATAAATGCATCTTGCGAATGTTATTACATTTAGACCGGTAAACCGGCTGATGTACGGCGGCGTCTCTATTACCTTCCCGCCGTTTGCATCCGCTATCCGGTACCATAATAAATCAGAGGGAATAAGATTTTCTATTTCAGGAATTTCATCGCTGACAAGCAGTACAGGTTCATCGCTGAACGTATAAAAAACGCCGAGCAGCAGCACCGATCCCATCAAATAAAATCCGCCTGAATGAAAATAAATTGAAATATCTTTTATATATCCTTTAACAGCGTCAAAAGAATCTCCGCGCAGCATCATGCTGCGGATTGTCTGGGAATAACCGCTTAACATCATTCTGGGTTCGCTTAAGTCCGCTTCAAGCTGAGACTGCGCAAAAGAATAAACGCTTTCTGTGTTACGCACAAGATTCGCGTGAATGATATCGCGCATAAAGAAATAACTAAGAATAACCATCGCGGTAAACGCAAGAACTGTAAATAAAATCTGTATGTATAAAGGACGTCTGAGAAAAATTTTCATTAAATAAACCTCTGCTCCCTTACTATATCCGAACAATTATTATACAATTAATATAATAAATTCAATAAAGAAAAGAAATAAAAATCGGAGGTTATTAAAAAATGTTATTAGGACGATCGCTTTTAACTTTACTCGATTACACTCAGGAAGAAATCCGGTATTTGTTGGATCTTTCAAAAAAGGCAAAGAATGAATCAAAAAATGGCATTGTATTAAGGCGTTTTGAAGGAAAAACTTTAGCGCTGCTTTTTGAAAAACGATCCACCCGAACAAGATGCGCATTCGAAACGGCATTCGGCGAAGAAGGCGGCCATCCTGTTTTTTTATCTACAGCGGATATTCAGCTCGGCGCAAAAGAATCGCTTGAGGACACGGCGCGCGTTTTAGGAAGAATGTTCAGCGCGATTCAATTCAGGGGCTTTAAACAGGAAACGGCGGAGATTCTGGAAAAACATTCAAATGTTCCTGTATATAACGGACTTACGGACCTTTATCATCCGACTCAGGCGTTAGCTGATTATTTAACGCTGGAAGAAAACTTCGGCGATGTAAAAGGAAAAACATTATGTTATATCGGCGACGGCCGCAACAATGTCGCCCGTTCATTAATGGTTATATGCTCGAAAATGGGGACAAACTTTACTATAATAACGCCTGCCTCCTTAAACCCCGATGATGAACTCATGCAAAAATGCAAATTGCTCTGTAAATCTTCAGGCGCTTTAATCACGGTTACTCAGGATGTAAACGCTGTAAAAGGCGCGGACGCAATCTACACCGATGTCTGGGTCAGCATGGGCGAAGAAGAAAAAAAAGAAGAACGCAAGCGTCTTTTATATCCGTATCAGGTAAATCAAAAATTAATGGATATGACAGGAAAAAAAGAAAGCATTTTTCTCCATTGCCTTCCGGCAGTCAAGGGCGAGGAAGTAACAGCCGATGTAATAGACGGCCCGCAAAGCAGAGCATGGGACGAAGCGGAAAACCGCAAACACACAATCAAAGCCGTCATGCTTGCAACATTGGTTAAGTAATGTTGCTCTCAAAGCCACAGTTAATATACATTTAATAAAAACTAAATATGGCATAACATATAATAAAATTTATTATATAAGCGGGACAGGCTGCGTGTATGCAAAACTTTTGGCAGAGCCTGTCTACGAGCCATGGTGTACTGTCTTATTCGGTTTCAAAAATTCAAATATAAGTTAATACTTTACTACATAAAGAATTAACTAAACATTACAACATCATTTGAATAAGACAGAACACCAGTCTCTCCGACAGAGAGCGCCAAAGATAGTTTTGCCTACCCGCAGTCTGCTCCCGCTTATTAATACACTTAATTATTACGCTCATACCGTACTGGTTAATTTTTAAAAAATAAGTTTATTTATGTTTTTGAATAGATTCGGAAAAAATTCATTAGATGATGATACAAATATGGCTACTGTATTCAGCCTTGGGAGGCGTCTATAGCTGCGTCAAATAAAGTTTTATAGACAAGTCTGTCCGGCGCTAGGAAATTATTTACGTAAATAGATTTTATACGCTGGACGGACTCGTCAAAAAACACTTGTAAAAATTCCTGCTATCTAAGCCTCCAAAGGCTGTGTACAGTTGCCATATTTGCTTTTTAATCTATGAATGTTTTTAAAGTGTTTGTCAAAGATATATATCTATATGAAAAATAATATTAATATGTTAATATATCGCCATGGGAATTTTTGACAGGCTGGGAAGCGTAATTAACAGTTATTTTAATGATTTCACCGATCAGACTAACCGCAGGTTTAAATCGCCGGATTCAAGAAGCGGCGATCCGGATTTGGACGCGGCTTTTGATGAACTGAATGATTTTTTAAATGATAAAGAACCGCGAAAAAAGGATGAAAATGCAGGCCGGTATTCATGGCGGGATAACGATACAAGGTATGATTCAAGACAAACAGGAAATAAACTGCCGCCTGAGGAATTAAGAGCGGATTATGAAATTCTTGAACTGCCCTTCGGCGCGGACGAAGAAACATGTAAGTCTCAATATAAAAAACTTTTAAAAATTCATCACCCTGACAAGCATGCGGGACATGAAGGCAATTATAAAAAAGCGACAGAAAAGTCCGCGAAAATAAACGCCGCTTGGGACAGAATCGAAAAATGGCGGCAGTTAAATCCGCAGAAAAAATAACAAAACGGAAAACTAAATGGACGGCGCGTTAAGAATTTATACAGACGGCGGATGTTCGGGAAACCCGGGGCCGGGCGGATGGGCGTATGCTATGGTTACACAGACCTTTCAGGGCGCGCAGATAATTTCTAAAGAAAAAGGCTCGCAAAAAGAAACAACAAATAACAAAATGGAACTGACTGCGGTAATCAGCGCGTTACGTGCACTTAAAACAATGGCTGATGTCCCGCGTCAGGCTGTAATTTACACGGATTCGCAGTATGTTCAAAAGGGAATAACCGAGTGGATACACACATGGAAGCGCAATTCATGGAAAACAAGCGATAAAAAACCTGTTAAAAACCGCGAGCTGTGGATGGAACTGGATTCGCTCGCCTCTGAGTTTCCGCTTAAATGGGAATGGGTTAAAGGCCACGCCGGAAATGAGTTCAATGAACTGTGCGACGCGATGACTCAGGACGCGATAGCGGAAATCAGATAACGGCTACTGCCCGTATGATTCAACAGAAATTATTTTAATATTAAAAAGCTCCCGCCTCGTTCCTGCCGGGCGTCCGTTAGCAAGCGTTAATTCTTTAACGGTCTCTTCACCTTCTATTATTACTGTCCGCTGCTGCAGATTGTGCAGCTGTACTTTTTCATCATTTGCGATATACCATGTTAACTCAGTTTCATTACCGCCTGTCTGCGCCGCTGATGTTATAGTTCCTGTTACAACAAGTTCAGTAAAAGGCTCATTTCCAACAAGCCGCACTACCCCTGTTATCTGCACTATTTTTTTCTCAGGCTGTTTCTTTTCCCTGCCGCCGAACGCGGAAATATCAACAGCAAGGCAGAGAAACAATAACATAAAAGAAAAAGTTTTAATTTTCATCTGCAGCATCTTCCGTAAAAAACTTTAACAGCGTAACATCGGAGCTATCAGGATATCTTAAAAATTCCTGCGCGCCGATCCGGTAAGGACCATTTGAACCGCCGAGTAAAGAACGGCCTTGATTATCTGCATTTATACTTGCGGAAGGAAGAGAAGTACTGGTGGTTGTTCCTTTATCAATGCCGTTTAAATTATTTGAATTAACATTATACGTGAGCAGAATATCTCCGTTATTACTAATACCGTCATTTTTTGTTAAACGTTCATAATTAATATTTCCGGTATTTGGCGGCTTGGCAGCAGCGCCTGAACTATAAACGCCTTCTCCGGGATATAAATCAACCAGTGTACTGATGCCGTTATTAGAACCAAGAATAGTTAAAGTAATCTCGCCTTTATAGCCGTAAATACTGCTTGAATTATTAATATAGTTCGCCGCAAGCCAATCCCTGAGTAATATGTTCCAATTTTTATATTCAGGATTTATTTTTTGCGCCGCATCAGTCACGGCATTATAATCACCATGTTTAGATTTCATTATATCATTATAGATTGATGTTCCGTCTGAATCTATTTTAATTGAATGTATTCTAAGCCATTGAAAAAAAAGATATACAGTTGAATAATCATCCAATACGCTGCCGCGGTTACCCCAGACAAAGAAATTATTTCCTTCGTGTATTTTTCCTTTACCGCCCAGGTTTGTGTTGAAGTCATTGATACGATTATTAAAATTTAAATTAAAACTTGCTCCCTTTTTCTCTTTATAATAAATATACTCCGCGGCGCTTGAAAGACCTTCATCAATCCATGTATCCATTCCATAATAGCCTGAGTGGCGTCTGTTTAATCCGATTGAATTTACAAAATTCATTAAATGCTGCATTTCGTGGGCTATAGTGATAAAAATATTATCCCAGGCCTGTTCTTGTTTTAATCCGGGATATGTATCAATAAATATCATATCGCTTTTGTTAGATGACGATCCGGACATAAGATGCTGAGCGTAAAAATAACCTGCAATATATGAATTAATAGTTTTGCCGTTATATCCGTCTTTTATATCAAGAAACAGAATGCAAAGTTTTCCGTCCCCGTCAACATCGGCATACTCCATTGTACTTTCAACCCTGCCTGAATAATTAAGATTCGTTCCAAAGGTTTCAACCATTATAGGATAAATATTATTATCGTATTCATTTGCAACGTCCCATGCCTGAGCTTCAGTTAATGCGCCATTCTCCGCCCAGATGGTGCAGTATTTTCCTGTGTAAAGCAGATCGGCTTTAATTTTATAATCGCTGTTCGTAGTAAAGTCTCTGACCCAAAATGTACCCTTTGGAAGATCCGGCTCTTCAGGACATGAGAGGAAAAGCATTATGAAGAAAGGAATTACAAAATATTTAATCTTCATTATTTATCCGGTAAATATCAATATATCATGATTAATAACAAATGTCCTTATAAATTTGTTATGATATTCATTTAATAAATGATCCTGCGCCGGCGCGTTTTAAAATTTTCAATCCACACCCCTTAACGGGGTACTTTATTTAACGCCCGCGGCGCGAGCGGACAGCTAAAGCTGTCCTGCATTTTTAATCATATTAATTGATCCTGTGCCGGCGCGTTTTTGTTTATCGATCCACACCCCTTAACGGGGTGCATCACTAGCGCCCATGACAATGTTTGTATTTTTTGCCGCTGCCGCAGTAGCAGGGATCATTGCGGCCGATTTTTGGCTGGCTTCGGATTACTGTCGCTCCTTCGGGACTGCTGGCTTTTTTCATTTGCGCGGAGGCGGAAGAATTTCGCTGACCCGACGCGCCGGACGCGCTGCCTGAGAAAGAGCCCATGCTGCTGTGGCTTGCGCTGATGTTTGTGCCAATTGAACGCTGCTGCGGCCTCCTCGGTCCGCCTTCCGCGATCTGCAGGCGGATAAGATGAAGGCGCGAAGCGATTTCCTGCCTGATGTCTTCGATCATTTTTTCGAAAATCTGGAAACCTTCAACCTTGTACTCTGTCAGAGGATTTTTTTGCGCGTAATGCCGCAGGTATACAGCCTCGCGGAGAGCTTCCATATTTTCAAGGTGATCGAGCCATTTCCGGTCTATCGCGTTTAAATAATTATCGCGGATGAACATATTAAAAAAAGCGTGTCCGATAACATTTTCTTTTTCTGTAATATCTTTTTCCAAATCGGCGATTATCCGTTTTTCAAGTATTTCGGAATTTTTAAAATCCTTGCTTTCCCGGTCAATATTAATCTGATAACCGAATTTCGTGCGAAGACTATCCGTCAGATCGTTAGCCGCGGCTTTTAAATCATTCCTGCCTGCCGTGTTATAACTGTCGATATAATCGCCGACTATGTCGGAGGTGGCGTTATTTACGCGTAACGATAAATTATCATCAATAAGAATCGCGTCGCGCTGTTCATAAATAAATTTTCTCTGCTGATTCAATACATCGTCGTATTCAAGAAGATGTTTGCGGATTTCAAAGTTGCGCTCTTCAACTTTTTTCTGCGCGTTTTCTATTGTCTTGTTCAGCATTGGATGAAAAATCGGCTCTCCTCCTTCCATTCCGATACGCGACATAAGTCCTTTCATCCGCTCTCCGCCGAAGAGCCGCATAAGTTCATCGTCCATTGAAATGAAAAACCTGCTCTTTCCCGGATCCCCCTGACGGCCTGAGCGTCCGCGCAGCTGATTGTCGATACGTCGGCTCTCATGGCGTTCTGTTCCGATAACATAAAGGCCTCCGAGCGCTTTTACTTCTTCATAATCATTTTTCCATTTTTCGTTTTCTTCCTTTAACACCGCCTGATACTGTTCTTCGGTCGCGTTTGTACCGGCGCGCCGCCGGGCGCGGTGTTCTGAATTTCCGCCGAGTTTTATATCGGTTCCCCGGCCTGCCATGTTAGTTGCAATTGTCACAGAGCCTTTTGCGCCCGCTTCCGCGATAATGAGAGCCTCGCGCGCGTGATTTTTGGCGTTTAACACCTCGTGGCGCACTCCCTTGCGCGTAAGCAGCGCTGAAATTTTTTCTGATTTTTCGATAGAGACAGTTCCTACAAGCATCGGCTGGCCTTTCTTGTAGGTTTCGGAAATTTCTTCGCATAACGCTTTGTATTTGTCGTTTTCGTTAAGGTACACAAGATCATTTTCATCATTTCTCGCGACAGGCTTGTTTGTCGGAATGACTACAACATCAAGTTTATAAATTTTATTAAATTCCTCGGCCTCTGTGTCCGCGGTTCCTGTCATTCCCGAAATTTTTTTATAAAGCCTGAAATAATTCTGGAAAGTGATGGTCGCGAGCGTTCTGTTCCGCTGGGCGATTTTTATGCGCTCTTTCGCTTCGATCGCCTGATGAAGACCGTCGGAATAACGCCTGCCGTGAAGGATACGCCCTGTAAATTCATCGACAATCTGAACAAGTCCGTCCTCGACAACATAATCAACATCAATATGAAAAAGTTTATGCGCCCTTAAACCCTGGGTAAAATAATGCAGATACTCAAAGTTCTCTTCATCAACAATTGAGCCCTGAATAAGATTCCTCTTTTTTAAAATTTCATCTATCGTTGCCATTCCCTGATTGCTGAACGAAACGCTTTTATTCTTCTCGTTGATTTTATAATCGCCGATTACTTCCTCGCCGCGCGTTTCATCGGGATAATCGCCGTTTTCTTTTTTTTGCACCTCACGGAGGCTGCCCAAAAGTTTATCAACTTCGGCGAATTTAAAAGTATCGTCTTCCGCCGCGCCAGAAATTATAAGAGGCGTTCTTGCTTCGTCAATTAAAATTGAATCGATTTCGTCTACAATACAGTAATTATGCCCGCGCTGAACGCGGCTTTCCAAATCGCGGTGCATATTGTCGCGCAGATAATCAAAGCCAAATTCGTTATTTGTTCCGTATGTGACATCGCATAAATAATTTTGTTTTCTTTGAATGTTATCCATGTTGGAAAGAATCGTGCCGACAGTAAGGCCGAGGTAATTGAAAATCGGACGCATCCAGTCAGAGTCGCGGCTTGCAAGATAATCGTTTACAGTAACTACATGGATGCCGTTTCCAGGGATCGCGTTAAGGTAAGCCGCGGCGACAACCATTAAGGTTTTGCCTTCACCGGTTTTTAGCTCCGCGATTTTACCGTGATGCAAAACTATTGATCCCAGCACCTGCGTATCGTAAGGACGTTCGCTGAGCGTCCGAACAGCGGCTTCGCGCGCAAGCGCGAAAGCTTCAGGCAAAAGACTGTCAAGAGTTTCGCCGTTTTTAAAACGCCCGCGTAAAACCTCAGTCTGCTTCGGGAAATCTTCCGCGGATAACGATGCCGCCCAGTTTTCTTTTTCATTAACAGCTTTCAATACCGGCTGAAGCGCTTTAACATCACGTTCCTGCTGTGAACCGAAAAGCGCTTTAAAAAATTTTTCTAACATAAAGATATTTTAACATTGTTGACAGTTTGTTTCCAGTGGATATTCAGGCGCGGAATATTGATGTTGATTCGATCTGTCATCCGTGCGCCGCGGTATTCCGCTTGACTATACAGACATTTAGTACGATAATGAATAATCAATCATGCTCCCTAAAACATTTCATCCTATAATAAAAAGCTGGTTTACAGAAACTTTTTCAAAGCCTACTTCCGTTCAGGCTGAGGCGTGGCCTCTTATCGAAGAAGGAAAACATGTTCTTGCAATCGCGCCGACAGGCAGCGGAAAAACACTCACCGCTTTTCTCTGCGCAATCTCACGTTTCTGCCGGTCTGACAATAACAGGTACAAGGCGGATAAATTATCTGTCATCTATATATCGCCTTTAAAAGCGCTTAACGAAGATATAAAAAGAAACCTTTTAATTCCGTTAGCTGCAATTAAAGCGCGCTTTGAAAAAGAAGGAGAGGATTTTCCCGCGATAAGGGTTGAAACGCGTTCAGGCGACACTCCGCAGTCGCAGCGCAGGCGTTTTCTCACCCATCCGCCTTCGATACTCGCTCTCACTCCCGAAAGCCTTTCAATACTTTTACTGAACCCGAAAGGCAGACAGGTATTATCGAGCGTGAAATATCTTATAATCGACGAAATACACGCGATACTTGGAAACAAGCGGGGCTCTTTTCTTTCCTGCCAGATAGACAGGCTGTCATTAATCGCGGGAGAGTTTCAAAGGATCAGCCTCTCCGCGACTGTGCGCAATCCTCAGGCCGCGGCGGAATTTACAGGAGGGATTTTAATTGATTCTTCAGTACCGGGCGGCATGGCCAAACCTGCTGACTTCAGAAAAGTAAACATTGTATCTCCGTTTGCGGAAAAGAAAATCGATTTTAAAATTGAGTATCCTGAGATAGAAATCGAATCTTCAAATTTAACCGCGGGATCAAGAAGCCGTTATACGCCATTAGTTAATTATATTATAAGGCGCATATGGGAAGGCTCGGCTCTTTTAGTCTTTACGGAATCGCGCCGGCGCGCCGAGCGCCTCAGTCATTTTTTAAATGAGGAGGGCGCGTCGCATTTTGCGCGTAACGGAAATATTCCGGGGCGTGAATTAAAAGGCGCGGTTTCGTTCCCGCATCACGGATCGCTTTCCAAGGAACTCAGGCGCAGCGTAGAAAAGGGGCTTGCCGAAGGAAGAATTCCCTGCGTTGTAGCCACAGCTTCTTTGGAACTTGGCATCGATATCGGCGATATAGACGAAGTGATTCTTGCCGGAAGCTGCGGCAATGTATCGCAGGCCTTGCAGAGGATCGGGAGATCAGGCCACAGCGTAGGACAAACAAGCAAAGGAAGGCTTTTCGCGTTTCACGGGAAGGATCTTCTTGTAGCGGCGGCTTTAAAACAGGCTGTAGACAGGCGCGATATAGAAGAAATTAAACCTATCGAAAATCCTCTTGATATACTCGCGCAGATGATTCTATCCCTTTGCTGCGAAAAAGACTGGAACACAGACGAGTTATATGACAGGTTAAAATATTTTTATATATTCAGAAACTTAAGCTTTGATTTATTTAACCGCGTTCTGCGTATGCTCGCGGGCTTCGGCGAAAAAACAAAGTTACGTGACATCAAGCCGCGTATCTGGATTGATAATATCGAAGGAAAAACCGGAAGGCTTGACGGAACTAATATTATTCTCTATTCATCCGGAGGGGTAATAACAAACAAGGGGATGTATTCTCTCCGCCTTATAGACGGCACAAAAATAGGCGAACTTGACGAAGAGTTTACATGGGAGCGCAGAATCGGAGACAGTTTTGATTTCGGCGGACGCGGATGGAAGATTGATACAATAGGAAGCGAATCGGTTACAGTCACTCCTCTTGATAAAACAACATTTAACATTCCGTTCTGGAAAGCCGATATTCAATTCCGAAGCCCCAATTTAATTAATAAAATTCTGGCTATTCTGGAACATTACAATCATTTAACGGAAACAAACACGGATAATTTACCGCCTGAAAATTTTAAACTGACAGATGATGAAATATCAGCCGCGGATAAATCTCTTGCCGAATTTCTTAACGCGCAGAAAATCGCGCAGAAGGGGCTTCCGTTATCTGACATTAAAAACATTATAATCGAAATAATTAAAGGCACCGAGCTTAACAGGGATTTCTGCTCTGTTGTCTTACACAGTTTCCGCGGCGGAAAAATAAATTATCCGCTATCGCTTGCTATGTCCGCGGAACTTGAAGAAATTGTCGGCTTGAGAGTCGCGGGTTTTTCCAATGATGATAATATTTTGTTTTTAATTCCGCGGTTTGGAGTTGAAGAGGCGGGACAGAGCGCCATAGAAGAAATTTTCCGTAGGGCTTTTGCTTCGATAAATACAACGGAAAAAAACGGCCTTCTCCGCGCGGAGCGCCTTTTCAGAAACCGGCTTGAAAGTTCAGGCGTATTCGGCGCGGCATTCCGCGAAGCTGCCGAGCGCAGTCTCCTTCTGCCAAAAGCGCCGTTCGGCAAACGCACTCCGCTTTGGATCATGCGCCAGAGGGCAAAGCGCCTCTTTGACTCAGTAGCGAAAGAAGACGGATTTCCAGTAACGGCGGAAGCGTGGCGAAGCTGCCTTACTGAATCCTTCGACATGGACGGTTTCCGCGATTTTGTAAGTTCAATCAATAACGGAAGCGTCTCTGTTTCATTTTTTCAGACAGTAAGCCCAAGCCCCTTCTCAAGGGATATTGTCAGGGAAGAAACAAACACATTCATGTATGAATATGACGAGAGAAGCGATCTCGCAGGTTCTAAATCCGCGTCGTTATCTGACAAGGTTATTGAAGAAGCAATAAATAACGCGGCTTTAAGGCCTGTATTAAAAGCGCATATAGTTGAAGGTTTTGTTTCAAGGCTTCGCAGAGAAATTCAAGGCTATGCGCCTGATGACGCGCTTTCACTGAACGAATGGGTTAAAGAGAGAATCGCGATTCCCATAGATGAATGGGAAACTTTAAAAAGCGCAATGCCGCAGGCGTTAGCTGAAAATATCGACACAATTAAAATAAAAATTGTTAAACGCGGAAGCGCGGAGGTTCCTTCTGTAGTTCAACGCGAATGGGAGGAAACATGGAACTCAGAGCCGTTAAGCCTTTTAGGCCAGTGGCTGCGATATGAAGGGCCTGTTTCCATACAGAGGATATGCTCTGTATTTGGCGTAACGCTGGCGCAGGCGCAGGACGCAATCGCGGCTCTTGTCGAAGTCGATGAAGTTGTAAACGATGTCGAAGTTAAAACAGATGAACAGACGCCGCAGGATTCGCAAATCCCCTCAATGCAGACTGTTAATCCATCATTACTTTTAATCTGCGACCGCGAAAATCTTGAAATGCTGCTTAGAATCTCACGCAAGAAAGAGCGGCCTGCAATAAAAGAACGCTCTGCATCTTTATTAATTCCTTTTCTTGCGCTGCGCCACGGACTTTCAGGAAACAACGCAGCGAAAATATCAGCATCATTCAAAAAAAATCTATACGGCTTTAACGCTCCGGCTAAAATATGGGAAACAGAAATATTATGCGCAAGAAACGCGAATTATGATCCCGAAAAATTAGAACGTGAAATCCGCGAAGGACAGCTTTTATGGTACGGAGCGGGGAAAGAACGAATTGGTTTCTGCAGCCCCGAAGATTTAGAACTGTTTTTTGAATATAATAATAAAGAAGAAACCGCCGGTTTTAAAAGATTATTTGCGTCCTCGTTTTTTTCTAGGCCGCGTGATTTTTGGGAAATAAAAAATGAACTTGATACAGAAAGCGCGAAATGCGCGGAAGCTTTGTGGAACGAAGTCTGGAACGGCTCTCTTACAGCCGATTCTTTCGATCCCGTAAGAAAGGGAATTGACGGCGGTTTCATTCCTAAAGCGGCCGATATTGCGCAGCAAAAACAGCGCGAGCAGTTTACAAACAGCGGCCGTTCATTCGGACGTCCTTCGCGCATTCCAAGCGCGTTAAAAAACCGCTGGAAACAGGGAGCGCCGGTTCATGGAAACTGGTACTCGCTCCTGCTTGACGACAGCGTTTCAGCTAACGATCCGATGGAAGAAGATATGCTTAACCGCGACAGAGTGCGTCTTCTTTTAAGCCGCTGGGGAATTTTGGCAAGGCCTCTTTTGGAACATGAGTCCGCGGTTTTCGCATGGTCGCGCCTGCTTCCCGTTATGCGCCGCATGGAACTCTCAGGCGAACTTGTCACGGGACGGTTTTTTGAAGGGCTAAATTCGCTTCAATTTTCTTCTCCGTCAATCGCAAGAGATCTTGAACAGGCGGAAGAATACAGCGGAATTTACTGGATGAACGCGGCGGATCCGGCAAGCCCCGCAGGCCTTGATATCAGCGCTTTAAAGCATAAGTTATGCGCAAGAAGCCAGAATAACAGAATTTATTTTAAAGGCTCTTCTTTGATTGCAATATCGGCGAAAAACGGAAAAGAACTTCATATAAAAATAAAAGAAAATGATCCCGATACCGCGGACCTTATCGCGCTTTTAAAAATACCGCGAACAAGGGCGGTATCGCCGGAAAAGAAACTCGTTGTCGAAAAAATTAACGGAAAGGACGCCGCGCAAAGCGTATTTGCTGATGCGTTTACGAATCAGGGGTATGTCAGCGACAGGGGACGTTTGATTTACTGGTAACCGCGAACCTCCTGTTCGACACAGCGGGGTGGTTAAATATTATGAACAAAAGCAGCCTCTCCCTTTGGAATATTCACTGATTTTAAAACAAGTTTTATATTATCGTTAGGTGAAATGCTGCCGCGCAGTGACACCTGAGTTTCAAGGGCGATAGACGGTATTACTGCAACCCAGAATCTGCCTTTGTTTTCGGCGGCGACAGCGTCCCAGACATAATCTTTTTTATCCGATAAATAAACCATCTTCCAGTGATTCTCGGAAGCTCTTTCCGCGTGAACAACCGCGGATACCGCAGCTTCGTTAAAACCGATCCGCGCGGAAATCTCATCAGAAGGAATCAATTTGCCGCCGCTAAGATAATTGTAAATCTGGATATGCGAGAGCAGATCATTATACCTGCGGAGAGGGCTTGTTACCTGCAAATAACCATCAAGGCCAAGCCCCTGATGCCTCCCGGGTTTTACGGAAAAGACGCGCGGCTTTAAGCTTTTGCGCAGCTGCAAAAAACCTGCGTAACCGGGCAGAACCTTTCCGACAGCGTCGACTTCCTGGCTGATATACGGAAAAGCAAGCCCTCTTGACGCCGCCCATGCGCTTGCGCCTTCTCCGGCTGTTATCATACATTCTTTCACCAATGAAGAAGAGCGGTATTCAGGTATTACCTCTATGTTTACAGTTTCATCTTTTAATGTTATGTGAACATCATAAAAATCGATGTTAACGGCTCCGTCCGCGGCGCGGCGGCCTGAAATTTTCCTGCTTAAATCATAAAGTTCACATAACGTCTTAAAGGCGCCTTGATTGTTTTCAATTTCTTTGTCGGCTTGTTCGTAAGAAATGCGCGTAACTTTTACAAGAGACGGAAAAATCTCAGTTTCGGTTATTTCCGCGCTTTCTTCGTTAATGGTCATTTTAAAAGTCAGAGCTTTGGAAATCTCGCTTAAGCCGAGCGCGAACATCGGAATACATTCTTCAGCTAACATTCTGGACGCTCCTTCGGGAAGGTAAAGCGTGGCTCCGCGATCGCGCGCTTCTTTTTCCGCGGGGCTGTCATAAACGATAACCGAGGCGGGATCCGCAACATGAACATACAATATTATTTTTCCGTCAGAGGTTTTTTCAATTGAAACAGCGTCATCGGGATCGTTTGACCACGGGCTGTCAATCGCGAAAGATTCAAGGCTGCATAGATCGCGTCTTGTTAATGCACATAACGCATTATGGTTTTGCTTTGCACACTGCTTTAGCTGTGCATCGGCAGCATCGGGAATAATTCTCGCGCTGTTATATGAAAGACCGTACCGCGGGGGATGCGGGTTAACCATCTTTGTCCAGTAACCTGTTTTTAATAAAAGCGAGTGCGCTTCTTCGGGAGTTTCGGAAAGACCCATATCCCTCATTGTGCGGCTTCGCTGGGTTTTTCCGTAAGCCAGAGCCTCAACATCCTGCAGAAAGACATGCCATTTTTCGCGCAGAGTGTTATCATTTGCGGATAAACCGTTATCGGATGATTTTTTATACGCGGCCTTTAATTGCTTTAAAAACTCAATGCGCTCGCCTGATTCTTTTTGCTTTTCATTCCGCTTTGATTCTTCCGCTGACACTTCTTCCCTGCTTCGAGGTTTAACAGATTCTATTGCGCCGGAAAAATACAAGCCGTCTTTTAAAAGCTCATACATATAAAAAGCCGCGGAAGGAGTAAAATCATTAAAAATAAAAACAGCCGTATCTTTTAAAGACTGGGGCGCGTTATCATCGCACAGAAGTTCCCACGCTTCGCGGATTACAGAATCATCAATTTTAAAATTGAGAAGCGTATTAAAATCTTTTACAGGACCCGGATGCAGAAACTCAATATCCTTATCGCGGACTTTAATGCTCTGGCCGTCAGAAAGCAATATTGTGTATTTTCCGTCAGATCGTTCTTTTACAACAGCCGGTTTTGTTTTATAAATAACAAGAGCGTTTTCATTGATCATCCGGTAATTATAATTAGTAATTAAATTTTTTAAAAGTAAGGAGTGAGCAGATGCAGGCAACTGCTCACTCCCCGTCCCTCTTTATGCTCTCCGCTATCTACATGGCTTCGACATAAATGCATTCCCGCAGTTCGTCTGCGTGCCTCCGCATTTTTCTAAGCGCACGTCTTTCAATTTGGCGCACAGTCTCAGGGGAAATATTAAGCTTGTCTCCGATCTGCCTTAGCGTATAACGTTCGCATCCGTTAAGCTGATAACGGTAATTCAAAATATGCCTTTCCCTGTCCATCAGTTTATTGACAATTCTCTGGGCGTTATCGCGCGATGCCTGCTTCAGCAGATTGCGCTCCGGCGAATAAGTATAATCTTCATGAATATCCATTGCGCACGCGTTCTCGTCATTAATGCTTTGATCAAGGTAAAGCGAATCGGACGCCATGTTGATATACGCGTCAACTTCCTGAACAGTGATCCCAAGTTCGCGCGCGATATCCGAAGAAGCCGGCTGGTGCATAAGGCTCTGACAAAGCGTATGATAAGTCTGTTGAATCTTCCTTACAATTTCTTCTTTTCGCTGAGGAAGACGTACCATGCGCCTGCGGTTGGAAATAAAACGGCTTATGAACTGCCTTATCCACAAACTCGCGTAAGTGCAAAAACGCACATTCTTTTTGTAATCAAATTTCTGCGCGGCATTGATCAAGCCGATATTGCCTTCCTGAATCAAATCCAAAAGCGGAAGATTAGACACGTTAAACAGCCCCGCAATTTTTACGACAAGGCGCAGATTGGCGTTAACCATTTTATGAAGAGCGGCCTGATCGCCTGTCTCTATTCGCTTGGATAATTCCAGTTCTTCTTCGAATGTTAAAAGAGGAAACGCTTTAATTTGCTTGATATAGGTTTCAAGCATCACATCGCCGGTTTTTGGTTTATTCTTTTGCATATTATCCTCCTGCCATATTGGCAGTTATAACATAGCAAAAACCATGCCAAGCAGCGGCAAAACAGGTAAAATATTCGTAAATCCATACTACATAAGGAGTTATATAAACAATAGCAATAAATTCAAGTGAAAATCACCTCTCTCTGTATGATAAAAGATACTATCAAAATAAAAAATATACACCTTTAGCGGTAGCAGCTACCGTATTGCAAGGTGACAGACGCTGAAAATTTTGTTAATATTAGCCATGGACTGCGGAATAACATTAAAGGAAAGAAACAAAGACGCGTATTATTTTGTCGCATGGTCGCCGCTTTCTGCCGCCGATAAATACGAAATAATAAGAAAAGTACCGGCAGTCGCGGGAATTTATGAAATATACTGGATGGATGAAAACAAGCATCTTCGTTTATTTTATCTTGATAAGACAATTTACGGCGGTTTAAGAAGCGAGATTCGCCGCGTAACAGATCCCGAGATAAACAATGTTGACGAGAAAACAAGAATCATTCTGGAAGAAAAAGAAATCTGGTACCGTTATACGACAACCGATTCTTCCAATATAATGGATGATGTATTATGGTTTTTTATAAAAACTTATTTTCCGGAAAACACTTCTGTTAATCATTCAGGCAGATATGAAAAAATATTTTTAAAAGAATCCGCTCCCGATAAACTGATGTGGGTTCCGTGAGGCATCATGCTTGAATATATAGTTCCCTCGAATATTGACGACAGAGTAATAAACCGCGTAACAAAAATGCTTGAAGACGGCGCGCTTATCGCGCTTCCTACAGATACTAGCTGGAGTATTGTCTGCTCAGTAAGATCGTCCGCCGCGGTAAAAAATTTAAGAAAACTTTCAGGCGAAAGAGATGAACGCCATTTTACTCTTCTTTGCACAAGCATCTCGCAGTTCAGCGAAGTGTGTAAACTTGATAATACGCGCTTCAGGCTGATAAAAAGCCTGACTCCCGGCCCGTATGTTTTTATTTTAAAAACTCTTTCGGGAACGGAAAAATTTCTTGATATAAGCAGGCCGGAACTCGGAGTGCGCATTCCCGATTATCCTGTTCCGCTTCGTGTAATAGAAAATTTAAAGCAGCCGCTTTATTCGATAACGGCGAAAAAAAGCATGACAGGCGGCTATGAACAAAAGCATCATGTGTACGAAGATTTTGATACAGATCTGCCGCCAATCCCGGAAGATGAACTTTTTGAAAGCGGCTGGGAGCTTGAGGACATTGAAGGGCTGGATTTAATTCTTGACGGCGGAGAGGAAAGAGAAAAAATATTTTCCACAATTCTTGATTTAACGGATGATGAAATTAAAGTTCTGCGTTACGGCGCAGGCGTTTGGCCTATATAAAAATTTTAACTAAAATTTAAGCTCCATCTGAGCGTCAGTCTTTACGCCGCCTTTTCGCGTAACATAATATTCAACGCTCCATTGAACCGCGGAGGCGATTGAACGTGCAAGCGGAAACACCTGAGATTCAATATAATGATCATAATCGGGACTGCCGTGAGGAAGCGAAACAGGTTCAGGTCCGTTAACTGTCCAAAGATATTCGACAACGCCTTTTCTTTTTTTCCAGCCTAACGCACGCGCGGCTTTTACCTGCGGCGGAGTTAACGAAGTATAAGTTTCAGGATAACGCGACAGCCGCTTGCGGTAAACAAGTTCACTATCAAGTCCGCCTTTTCGCAAATCGTACACTGTTTTTTCTACACGTCCGCGGAATTCTTCCTCGCCGCATCCTGAAAAAACAAGGTCGAGTAATTCAAGCTGAAGCCTCCGCGCAAGGAGCGTTGAATCGCTTCGTATTGCTTCCATACCGGTTACTTCCAAAGAACAGCTTTCATCAGGATTAAGTACATATCCGCCGTAGCCTTTTGCTCTGCCCCTGCTTTCGGTATGACTTTCCTGAGTCTCATCGCCTGCATGAACATTTCTGACAGGAGGAATTAAAAAACGCCTGAACGCTTTATCAAACCTAAGTTCGATAAATGATTCTAAATTATAATCACTTTTTATTTTTAGCGATAAAAGATTATTTAATTCCGAGGCGAGACCGGCGCACCTGTTTTTAAATTCATTATACGAAATATCGCCGAAACCTGTTTCTATAAAAAGCGAATCGGTATCGCCGTAAAGAACATTAAACCCCTTGGAATTAAACCAGTCTCTGGAAAACAAAAGCCATTTTCGCGCAAAAGAAGTAATCGCTCCTGCGAGAGCGCTTTTCCCGTAACGGCAGGCGGAAGCGCCAAGCACTCCGTAAAAACTGTTCATTAGTATTTTATAAACCTGCGCGGCGGTTTTATCGCCCTTTTCTATCGCTGCGTTTCGCATAACAAAATATTCCGCGATAAGCGCCGGAAGCAATCCATGTATCCTTGAGAATTCGGCTCCGTTAGGCGCAATTATATTGTTTCCGCCGCTTTCGTCCGCTTTCCGCCGCTTTGTTTTTGCCCTTGCGTGGGAGAGAGGATCAATGTTAAATGTTCTAATAATTGTAGGATAAAGGCTGCGAAAATCAAAAACCGCGACATTATTAAAAAGACCCGCTTCACATTCAAGAACTGTTCCCCCTGCCGCTCCCGTTACATCCGATGTGTCAGGCACCGGGAGAGCTGTCCTTATTTTTCTAAGCTGCATCGCGTAAATGCGCTCAAAACTTACAACGCTTGTCCATGCTTTATCAAGCGGAACCCCTGTCAGGCAGGCGCGTTCCATTGTAAGGCGGTAAAGGCCTGTTTTCGCGAGAATACGCAGGACAAGCTGAGCGTCGCCAAGGCAGTATTCCGCAAAACGCGCGGGATCATTAAAATAAAGCCTGTCAAGAGCCGCGATTTTTTCACCGCCTGTTTCATGAATTAATTTTCCTTCGCCTAACACATTTTGCGCGACTTCATCAAGCGAGAATCCCTGGCCGTTTCGCATAACGGACGCTCCTGCGGTTCCGGCTCTCATTACGCGCAGAGCGTCAAGCACCTGTCTTCCGGGGACTATCGCCGCGGCAGACCGCCTCCGCCAGCTTCTTCCGCCGCTTTCATCCGCGGGGAAATATTTCGCGCTGTCTTTTGATCTTCCTATTGTAAAAGGCAGATTATATTTTTCAAAACGCCGCGCAAGATGCGGAAAATCAAAATCAAGAAAATTCCATCCTGTAAGAATATCAGGATCAATAACGCGGATGTCATCATGGAAACTTTTAATAAGCGATTTTTCATCGGTATGGAATGTTATAAATGAAGAAACAGGAATTGAAAAAGTTGAATTAGGGGGAGACAGAACCCTTACATTTCCTTGAATTGTCTTTTCTTCTATGTTATTCTTTTCCGCAGTTGTCCATGCGATGCTGATTGCGCGGATGGTTTCATCTGCCACGTTTGTTTCGATATCAACAGAAGCGATTCGCAGCGGCACAGATACCTGCGCTAAAGGCGGAGAGATTTCCGCATTTCTGAAAATAACATCAACCCTTTTTCCGGGCTGAGAAATTCCTTTAATCTGTAAATATCCTTTGATTTGTTTTTCTGTTAAAAAAAGTTCCGCGGGTTTTATATCAGCGTCAGGAGTTTTAATTTTAGATTCTTCAAGAATCGCGGCGGCTTTGCTTCTGTCATTGTAATTAAAAAATTTTAAACAGATTAAATCTCCTCCGGAAAAAGAATCAAGAGCTTCTGTTTCTTCATATTTAAATAATTTAAAAAGTTCAATTACCTGCGGATAATTTTCCTTAAAGACATGAAAATACGGCCGCCAATTATCTTCAACATCCGCGAAAGACCTTCCGTCTGAAAGCCGCCCAAGAAGATAAAGGCGGTTTTTTCTGATATCAGGATAAATATGCGTCATGAAACCTGAAAAAACCTCAATAATCCCATTTAACATAAAGATATTTTATACTATATTAGTTTATATGGCTAATATGTTTGAATATATTAAATGGAGGGGCGATCTTGATTTTAGCGCGTCTCCTTTTAATCCTGTAGACAATATCATACTTTCACAGTTGTCCTATCTTACATTAGACAGCATCGTTCCCGGCCCTGATGATAAAGAAGGAGTCAGCATCGCTTTAGCTTTAAGAATTTACAACGAAAAAATAAACAGCAAAGAAGGCTTAAAATTAACATCGATGTTCAAGGAAGATCCCGATTTAATAAAAGCGCTAGGCACATCAAAAAGATTCGGCGACTGTCATCTCTTTGGTTTTATGAATAGTGTGGACGTTGTGCGCGAATTGCAGTTCAGCGCGCTTTGCATTTATACAGGCGACGGTTCATGTTTCATCGCATTCCGCGGAACGGATTCTTCATTGATAGGATGGAAGGAAGATTTTAACATGTGTTTCCGCAGCGTAATTCCGTCGCAGCTTGAAGCGGCGGATTACATAGAAAAAATGGCGCCGCATATCACAGGTTCTCTGCGCGTCGGAGGACATTCAAAAGGCGGAAACCTTGCGATTTACGCCGCGTCAAACTGCAATAAAAATATACAAAAGCGGATAACGGATATTTACGCCAATGATTCGCCTGGCTTCCATGAAGATTTTTTGACGTACTCAGGATATACGGCGGTCAAAGACCGCATTCATACTTTTGTGCCGCAGTCGTCAATAATCGGAATGTTATTGAATCATGCAGGCGATCACACCGTTATACAAAGCAATGAAAACGGCATTATGCAGCATAATTTATACTCATGGGAAGTGACGCATAACAGTATGGCGCGCGCGGAAAAATTAACAGAAAGCAGCCGATTTATAAATAAAACCCTGCGCGAATGGCTTGACAGCGTAGATAATAAAAACCGCGAAGAATTTATAGAAGCGCTTTATCATATAATGACAGCGGCGGATGTTGATTCACTGGCGGAGCTGGAAAAAACTTGGTTCACAGCCGCAGGCAAGGTAATAAAATCGCTTAACCATGTAGACGAATCAAAAAGAAAAATAATCTGGAACACTTTAAAAGAGCTCTTTCTCTGCGCAAAGCGAAATTTTGAAAGTATGTTAAAACAAAAAAATGACGAGTAAAAAACAAAAAGCCCTAATCGCGATAATACTTTGCGTATTATTCTGGGGATTTTCATTTATATCCACAAAAATAGCGATAATTGTTTTCCCTCCGATGTCGCTGGCGATGCTGCGCTTCGCGATTGCGCTTGTCTTTTTGTATTTTATAAAGCTCAAATTTGCACCTAACGAAAGGCTGCGCGCAAAAGATATTCCATTGCTTCTCGCGGCGGGATTAACAGGCGTTACTCTGTATTTTTATTTTGAAAACAACGGCATAGCGCTTGTAAGCGCGTCAGAAGCAAGCATCGCGATCAGCTCAATTCCCGCTCTTATCATGATAACGGAACTGATCGCCGGAAAAATAACAAAAAAAGATTTAAAACCTGCGAATGTCCGCCAATGGATCGGCTGTTTAGTATCAATCGCGGGAGTCTGGCTTGTCGCCGGAGTTTCCTTTTCGATATCAGGCAACGTAACAGGCTATATTTTTATGACAGGAGCTGCGTTCAGCTGGGTTGCTTATTCATTTTTAACGCGTCCGTTATTTGCTCATTGTTCGAGGATTTACATTGTCTTCTGGCAGACAGTAGCGGGCTTTATTTTCTTTATTCCGTTCTCTGCAGTTGAGTTTAACAGCTGGGGAGCGGCGGATTTAGAAGTGATTCTGCATGTGGTGTTTCTTGGTATTTTTTGTTCAGCCTTGGGTTACTGGTTTTATGTACGCGCAATGGAAGACTTAGGCGTTTCTGTCTGCGCGATTTTTATAAATTTAATTCCTGTAGTCACAGTCATTTTCGGATTTTTTATGTTAGGTGACAGACTCTCTTTTTTGCAATGGATTGGAGCCGCGCTTGTAGTATCCGGTGTTTACCTTGCAATTAACATAAAGCCTGTCAAGCGGAAATGAACGCGGAAAAATTTACCATTCACTATCCGAGTCATCTGCAGGCGTTATTCTATTATTATACCTGATCGGCGCACCTGGTTTTTTGATCTTAACTTTGTTTTGCTGCTCATCCCACTCCGCTTTATTTTGAGCTGCAAACTGATTGAACAATTCATCCGCTTTTACGCCGGAATCAGGGCATGCAGCCTGTATTAAAGGGAAGCAGACTTGTAAGATCATTTTATCGGATTTTGTGCATTTATAAACATTTTGTTTACTCCCTGTGAAAGCTTCAAGAACTTCAAGACATTCATCATCAGGTTCAATAAGATCATCCCAATCGTATTCATCTTCGACAATCGCGAACCCTGCTTTTATTTCGGTTTTATTAAAAAATTTATTATTGTTTAGTATATTAAAAGCGTTTTTCCAGTCATCCGTAGGCGATCCGTCGGAAAAAATAAAAAAACATCTTGAAAAAACTGCTGTTCCCTCGACAGTTACAGAAAGTTTTTCGTTTAACGCCCTGAAAGCCGCGCCGAAATCGGTAACGCCGGCAGGCACAAGCTTAACCCATGAAAAATTACTTGACGGAATAGGACTGTACTCTGTTATCCATTGTGCGCCTGATGAAAACGTTAATACCGATATTTTAATCTGAAAATCCGAATTGTTTTCAAAATTCTTAATATTATAAACCAGATCTCTGAACCCTGAGTTTAATTTATTAATTTTGTCTCCGTCCATACTGCCTGATGTATCAATAATTAAATACACAATAACTGTTTTTTTTGAAAACGGAACTCCTCTTAATACAAAAGCTAAAGTATTAACTATATCTTCGGCAAGGTCTTCCCTGATGCCGGAATCTTCGTATAACTTATTTATTTGCTGCTGCATGCAGACATTAATATCCGCCGCTTTATAAACAGCGTTTTGAACATCGGCATCCAGAGCCTGTATTAAAAGACGGCTTTCTTTTTTATACTCGCCTTTTGCATAGTCTGTTAAAACAGCTTTGCACTTTGACGCGTCAAGAATCGCGGCCTTTCCCTGTTCCTTAATGATTGTTAAAAGTACGTCAATAAATCCCTGCTCCATACGATTACTCCAAAAAAATTTTTATCTATAAAATAATATACACATTTAAACTATTTTAAAACCCACGTAATTACGTAGGTTTTTCATGCTTGCCGTAATTAATCTTAAATGATAAAATGAGCTGTTAACGATATGCGTTTTATGGATTTAAAGTGCGCGCGTATAACGTTTACAACCTGCGGATAAATAAGGAGAGAATATGGTATTAACGGATAGAATTGAAATACCAAGAAAGATTTTACCGGTAATATTCCTTGTGGATACATCGGCGAATATGGCAGGCGGCGGCATAATAGCAATAAATAAATTCATGGAAAACGCCATAACCCAATTAAAAGAATTGCATGAATATAATTCAGACGCTGATATAGAAATCGCGGTTTTAAAAACTTCACCTGAAACAAGATGGGTAACAGACGGTTTAGTTGATATAAACTCAATTAACAGAAAAGATTTTAAAGCCGAAGGCGAAGCAAATATAGGAGCCGCGTATAAAGCGCTTAACGAAAAATTATCAGTAAAAAACGGTTTTATGAAAGAGGTAAGAATTTCTTGCGTCCCCTGTATAAATCTTATAAGCAATGGAGATTTTACAAGCGCGTACGAAAAATCATTGGATGAACTAAAGCAAAATGACTGGTATAAAATGGGGATAAAAACCGCCTGCGCATTCGGCGATCTTTATTATGAAAGTGAATTAGCGAAGTTTACAGGACATAAAGAGCAGGTTATAAAAGAAAATCATGTTAACACATTTATAAAAATGA
>Ga0209755_10000749_pt1 | contig 56955 bp, 46 predicted proteins | sample TergutCo191P1_FD_187301 | JGI IMG/M metagenome (GOLD analysis project Ga0209755, IMG submission 187301) | Cornitermes sp. P1 segment gut microbial communities from Petit-Saut dam, French Guiana - Co191P1 (SPAdes) (version 2) | ecosystem: Host-associated > Arthropoda: Insects > Digestive system...
TTCACAGCGCATTCGGTTATGTATTGCAAAGTCCTCACCTGTTTTCGGGTACTATCCGCGAAAACATCCGTTACGGCAAACTCGACGCAACCGACGAAGAAATTGAAAGAGCGGCAGCGATTGTTCACGCGGATAAAATTATCGAAAAGATGGAGAACGGTTACGAAACAGAAACAGGCGAAGGCGGCGACAGGCTTTCAACAGGCGAAAAGCAGTTAATCTCTTTTGCGCGCGCAGTCCTTGCAGATCCGCGCATTTTTATCCTTGACGAGGCGACAAGTTCAATTGACACCGAGATGGAAATGCTTTTGCAAAATGCCATTCATACGCTTTTGGAAGGACGCACAAGTTTTGTTATCGCGCACAGGCTTTCGACAATCAGAAATGCGGATATTATTCTTGTGGTAGACGACGGAAAAATAATCGAGCGCGGTACGCACAAGGAGCTTATGTCGCAGTGCAAACATTACTATAAACTTTATACGCAGCAGTTTGAAGCGGAAGTGGAAGAAAAAGTTTTAAGAGATTAAAAAAAATCCTGACTGCAATCGCGGTCAGGATTTTCCATTATTAAAATAATTATTATTTTCTTTCGCTCATCGGGACATAAGGGCGCTGTTTGAAAACGGACTTGTAAGCGGGGCGGATAATTTTTCCGTTGTTTACAAGTTCTTCAAGGCGGTGTGCGCTCCAGCCTGCAATACGCGCGATGGCAAAAAGCGGAGTAAAAAGTTCTTCGGGAAGGTCGAGCATACTGTAAACAAAGCCGGAATAAAAATCGATATTTGCGCTTACGCCTTTGTAAATCTTTCGTACCTTTCCGATAATTTGCGGAGCCAGAACTTCAACCTTTGAATAAAGCTTGTACTCTTCGCCTCTGTCTTTTTCTTTTGCAAGCTGCTCTACAAACTGCCTTAAAATTACCGCGCGGGGGTCAGATAACGAATAAACGGCATGACCCATTCCGTAAATCAAGCCCGATTTGTCAAAAGCTTCCTTGTTAAGAAGTTTTTCCAGGTACGCGCAGATTTCGTTGTCATCATTCCAATTGGAAACTTTTTCCATCATGTCGCGGAACATTTGCACAACTTTGATATTTGCGCCGCCGTGACGCGGACCTTTAAGAGACGCAAGAGATGCGACTACCGTGGAATAAGTATCGGTATGAGAAGATGTAACAACATGGTTTGTAAACGTCGAGTTGTTACCGCCGCCGTGTTCAGCGTGCAGTACGAGAGCGATGTCAAGGATTCGCGCCTCAAGCTCTGTGTAACTCGAATCGGGGCGAAGCATGATCAAAATATTTTCGGCTATCGACTTTCCTTTTTGCGGCGGATGAATCATCAAACTTTTGTTTTCGTGGAAATGCGAAAATGACTGATACCCGTAAACCGCAAGCAGAGGAAACTGCGCGATCAAATTAATCGACTGGCGTAAAACATTTTCTATAGAGATGTCGTCCGGGTTCTCGTCAAAAGCATAAAGGGTTAAAACGCCTTTCGAAAGAGCGTTCATCATATTTTTGGATGGAGCGCTCATGATTGTATCGCGGACAAAATTTTCGGGAAGCTCCGTATGTTCTTCGAGCACTGTCATAAACTCCGCAAATTCTTCCTTGCCGGGCAGATGTCCGAATAAAAGAAGAAAACACGCTTCCTCAAAGCCGAATCGTTTTTCGTTTAAAAATCCCTCGGTAAGTTTTTCGATGTTTATCCCGCGGTAAAACAGTTTGCCTTCGCACGGGACAAGATCGCCGTCCTCTATTATATATGCGATGACTTCTGAAATCTCGGTAAGTCCGACAAGTACGCCCTTTCCGCTGATATCTCTTAAACCGCGTTTTACCTCATACTTTAAATACAGTTCATTATCTATTGCTCCATTTTCAAGCATGTGTTTTGAGTATTTCTCAATAAATTTATTTTTCAGTTCGTTATTCATGACATGATTGTACCATATATTGTATACTCTTTGCAAGGAGACAAAAAATGGTATTTATTTTAAAACCCAGCGCAACAAAGGAACAGATCGAGAAATTCATCGCGGAATGGGAACAAAAGGGGTTTTCTACCATATACAGCATCGGTACTGAACATGCTGCCATTTGTTTAATCGGTAACACCATGGCGGTAGATTTAGACCATGTGGTCGAAACTAACGATATCATTGATTTTGGAAAACGTATTACAGAACAATTTAAGGCGGTGAACCGCACTGTCCGCGAAGATGACACAATTGTCAAAGTAGGAGATGTGTCGATTGGTGAAGGTTTTTTTACGGTCATCTCCGGGCCGTGTTCTGTAGAAAGCAACGAACAGATTCTGGAAATTGCGCGAAGCGTAAAATCGAGCGGCGCAAAGATTCTTCGCGGCGGAGCGTTTAAACCGAGAACTTCGCCTTACGCGTTTCAGGGCAAGCAGGTTGAGGGGCTTGATATGCTTCGCCTCGCAAAAAAAGAAACGGGCTTGCCGATTGTATCGGAGATAATGAATCAAACACAGATTGATTTATTTGAAGATGTTGATATGGTGCAGATAGGCGCCCGTAACATGCAAAATTACGATTTATTAAAAATTGTAGGTAAAATAAAAAAGCCGGTTTTGCTAAAACGCGGTCTTGCGAACACTATCGAAGAATTATTGATGAGCGCCGAATATATCGTATCTTCGGGAAACGACAACGTTGTTCTTTGCGAGCGGGGTATCCGCACTTTTGAAACAATGACGCGTAACACTCTTGATTTGTCGGCAATCGCTGTCATAAAGCAGAAATCTCATCTTCCTGTCATTGTAGACCCAAGCCACGCGTCAGGCAGCCGCTCGCTTGTGCCGCCGCTTGCAAAAGCTGCTCTTGCTGTCGGCGCGGATGGTTTAATGATAGAAGCTCACAACAATCCCGCAAAAGCGTTATGCGACGGCGCACAATCGCTGGATCTGGAACAGTTTGCATCGCTTATGACCGAGTTAAAAAAACGCGCTGTACTCGAGGAGAAAGTTATTTAATATGTTTAAACCGTCATTAGATGAAGCAAAAAGTTTAACATCATCAAAACAATATAATACCATACCGTTAAGTACAGAGATATATTCTGATATGGTTACGCCGATTGATGTATTAAAAAAACTCATGAATGTCAGCAAGCATTGTTTCATTCTTGAAAGCGCCGAAGACAACAAAACATGGGGCAGGTACACTTTTCTTGGGTTTGATCCCACTCTGGAAATTACCTGTCATAACGGCGCGATGAGCATATCGGCGGCAGAAACAAAATCTTTTGAAACTAACGATCCCAACAAGCATATTCAGGAGATTTTAGATCAATATAAAAGCATTAAACTTGATTATCTGCCGCCGTTTACAGGCGGACTTGTCGGCTACTTTGCTTACGATTATGCAAAATACGGTGAACCGACGCTTAAATTGGAATCGGTCGATGAAGAAAAATTTAACGATGTTGACTTAATGCTCTTTGACAAAGTGATTGCTTTTGATAATTATAAACAAAAAATAATTTTAATCGTAAATATAAAAACCGACAACCTTGAAGCGGAGTATGAAAGGGGAAAAGCTCAGCTTGAAAATTTAAAAAATATTATTAAAAACGGCTCTTATGCGCAAATCGAAAAAGCAAAAACTAACTCTGAATTTAAAGCGCTGTTTACAAAAGATGAATACTGCAAAATGGTAAACAACGCAAAGAATCATATTAAAGAGGGTGACATTTTTCAGGTAGTGTTATCAAATCGTTACGAAGCAAATTTTGAAGGCAGCATATTTGACACTTACCGCGTATTGCGTACGATAAATCCTTCGCCGTACATGTTTTATTTTAGCGGCAGCAATCTGGAAATCGCAGGCGCATCCCCAGAAACTTTGGTTAAACTGCATAACGGAAAATTGTTCACCTATCCTTTGGCAGGAACGCGAAAACGCGGCGAAACCGATGAAGAAGACATCGCTCTTGAAGAAGAATTGCTTGCGGACGAAAAAGAACTTGCAGAACATAATATGCTGGTAGACCTTGGCAGAAACGACCTTGGAAAAATCAGCAAGTTCGGCTCCGTAAAAGTAGAAAATTATTTATCCATATTAAGATTCTCCCACGTTATGCACATCGGCTCCACGGTAACAGGTGATGCCTGCGAAGGCAAAACGGGTCTTGACGCAATCAACGCGGTGCTTCCGGCAGGCACTCTTTCAGGCGCTCCGAAAATCCGCGCAATGCAAATAATCAACGAGCAGGAAAAAAACAAACGCGGCATTTACGGCGGCGCGATTGGTTATCTCGATTTTACAGGTAACATGGACACGTGCATCGCCATAAGAATCGTGTACAGGCGAAACAATAAAGTTTTTATTAGAAGCGGCGCAGGCATTGTCGCCGACAGCAGTCCCGAATCCGAATATCAGGAATGCGTAAACAAATCCGCCGCGGTTATGAATGCGCTTAAAATTTCATCAGGAGGCATTGAATGATCCTCCTTATTGATAACTATGACAGCTTTTCGTATAACCTGTATCAGTTAATCGGCTCGATAAATCCCGACATAAAAGTTGTGCGTAACGATGCGCACACTATAGAAGAAATAAAAAATATGGCGCCGAGTCAAATTGTAATTTCGCCGGGACCGGGAAAGCCGTCGGACGCAGGTATTTGCATCGACTTAATTAAGCAGCTTCATACATCTATTCCGATTCTTGGAATCTGTCTTGGTCATCAGGCGATTTTTGAAGCGTTCGGCGGAACTGTTTCGTACGCAAGTAAATTAATGCACGGAAAATCTTCGCGGGTGACGCTCGACAATGACGCTTATCTTTTTAAGGGTATGCCGAAGGTTATTAAAGCTGCGCGATATCATTCGCTTGCAGGGATTAAATCGACATTGCCCGATGTTTTAAAAGTTACGGCATGGACTGAATACTGCGATTCTGCCGCGAGTGAAATCATGGCGGTAAGTCATAAAAAATACGCGGTGCATGGTGTGCAGTTTCATCCCGAGTCGATACTTACATCAGACGGTAAATCAATTATTAACAACTTTTTAAGTTAAAGAGAGTAAAATGCCAGACATCCTTCAAGAAGCGTCTGCCGCTGCCGGCGTTCCGATTCATGAATGGGCGAAAGTGCCGACAAGCGCGATAATTTTTTCGTCTGTGTTAATCGAATATTGCAAGGCGAATGTCTGCGGATACTATAATAAATCGTGGACTTGTCCTCCTGCCTGCGGTTCTATAGAAGAACAGCGGAAAAATATTCTTACTTTTAAAAATGCGTTGGTGTTTACGACGAAGCATGATATAGAAGATTCATTTGATTATGAAGGCATGACAAAGGGAAGGTATCTTCATACTTTGCTCACCTGCGAAATAAAAAAACAATTTGGCGGCGCGGTTGTCTATGGAGCGGGACAATGTCCTGTTTGCACTGAATGCGCGTTTCCAAATCCCTGCCCGTTTCCCGAAATGCGAATCGGTTCTATAGAAGCTGCAGGAATCGACGTAACGGAACTCAGCAAGACAGCAGGGATTAATTACAACAACGGTAAAAATACGGTTACGTTTTTCAGCATGGCGCTGATGTAAGAAACATCAACTATCGCCTGCTCATTTCCATTCGCCGCTCTCTTACAGCATCAAGCCTCTTTTCCAGCACTTCCGCATTGTCACTGCCAATAAGTAATTTTAATTCGTCAAGGCTTTTTTCAAATTGGTTGATGCGCGAAAGAAGCGCGCTGCGGTTCTCCATGAAAAGTTCTGTCCACATGGGAGCGTTTAACATGGCTATGCGCGTTAAGTCTTCGAAACTGCCGCCGCCAAAACGGGTGATTTCTGTGTCGCTTTCGCAGTCGATAAGAGCCGCTGCAATTACGTGGCAAAGCTGACTTGTAAACGCAATTTTACGGTCGTGATCTTCAGGCATTACTTCCGTGATGCGCGAAAAACCCATGCGTGTTATAAGATTTTTTAAAAACTCAAGGTTTTCGGGTTTGTTACACGAAATGGGAGTGAGGATATAATTTTTTCCGTTAAAATTGCAAAGACCCGAATTATTAAAACCGCCTTTTTCCGCGCCTGCCATCGGGTGTCCGGGAATAAAATCAACATGAGAGTCTTTTTTGTCCTTGCAGAATTTTTCGGCGGCTGCTGCAATATGCGTCTTGGTTCCGGCAATGTCGGTAATGAGGCAGCCGTTTTTAAAAAAATCTTTCCACTGTTCAAGAAAGCGAAGTATTGTAGAAGGGTTCAGGCATAAAAAAACAATGTCGCATAACGAAAGCATCCCGCCAACACCTCCGGTATTAGCACTTGAAACATTAAAACCTTTGCCGATAAGCCCTTCCTTTTGCGCGGCAATCAATGTTTCTCCGTCTCTGTCGCAGGCAAAGAGGCGTTCCTGTGTTACGCCGCATTGTGCGCGTAACGCTCTGGCAATCGCGCCGCCCATCAACCCCAGCCCCACGATTCCAATATTGCAATCACTAATATCTTTTGGCACTATATGATTCCCTTTTTATATTACCTTCCCCTCGATTTCCGCGTATTTGCGGAGCGTTTCCATGAGGCTCGAAAATTGCTCAGGCATGAGCGATTGTTCTCCGTCGCAAAGAGCATGCTCGGGGTCATTGTGAACCTCGACAATAATGCCGTCGGCGCCTGCAGCGATTGCGGCTTTTGACATTGAGGGAACCATCCATGAAAGACCCGTTGCATGACTTGGGTCAACAATGACAGGCAAATGTGTTTTTTTCTTAAGCGCGGGGATAATCGCAAGGTCGAGAATGTTACGTGCAAAATTATCAAAGCCGCGGATGCCGCGTTCGCAAAGCACTATTTGTGTGTTTCCGCCCGCTATAACATACTCCGCCGCCATTAAAAGCTCTGTCATTGTAGATGCCATTCCGCGTTTTAAAAGGATCGGTTTTCTGCTTCTGCCAAGCTCTTTTAACAAATTAAAGTTCTGCATGTTCCGTGCGCCGACTTGAATCATGTCAACATCTTCGAATAATTCAAGCTGACTTATTTCCATTAACTCGGTCACGATCGGGAGCCCTGTCGCTTTTTTTGCTTCGACTAAAAGATCGATGCCGGTGCAGCCCATTCCCTGAAAACTGTAGGGGCTGGTTCGCGGTTTAAAAGCTCCGCCGCGTAAAAAAACCGCGCCGGATTTTTTTACGGACTCCGCGACCGCGATAAGCTGCTCGCGGCTTTCTACAGAACATGGCCCCGCGATTACGGCAAAGGAATTGCCGCCGATTGTCGCGCCGCTTTTAAATTCAAGCACAGTATCTAACGGGTGAAACATTCTGTTTACGCGTTTATACGGTTCCTGTACTCTGATAACTTTATCTACTAAACGATTGGCCCTTAAAGCGTCATCGTTTATAACTGTAGTGTCACCGACAAGCCCAAGCACTACCTGAGAAGCGCCTCTGGAAGCGTCTACCTTAACGCCTAATATTTCCAGGTCAGCAGTCAATTTTTCTATATCTTCGCTGCTAACGCCGGGTTTTAATGCAATAATCATAATTACTCCTGGATTATAGTCAAAAAGTCTGGATTTAAAATAATATATAGATTATTCTATATATTATATAAATATTCAAGGAGCGGATATGTCTGAATACAACGAGATTTTTGTTGAAATATCGGAACTTCTTCAGAAAGGTAAAGCCAGAGACATTGTCGGTTCAGTGCAAAAGGCTCTGGATGCAGGGGCTGCGCCTGCGGATATTCTTCAGAATGCCCTGATGGACGGTATGAATATAATAGGCGGAAAATTTAAACGCAATGAAGTTTTTGTGCCGGAAGTTTTAATTGCGGCGCGCGCGATGAACAAGGCAACCGAAGTTCTAAAGCCGGCCCTTGCCAAAGCCGGCGTTCAGCCTGTCGGCAAGGCGATTATTTGCACGGTTAAAGGCGACCAGCACGACATCGGAAAAAATCTTGTAAAAATGATGATCGAAGGAAAGGGTATCGAAGTTGAAGACCTTGGCGTTGACTGCGATACTCAATTTGTTGTTGATAAAATTAAGGAAACAGACGCGAAAGTTTTGTGCCTCTCGGCGCTTCTAACTACAACGATGTCTGTTCAAAAAGAAGTTATAGACGCTCTCAAAGACGCGGGTGTTCGCAACAAAGTGAAAGTAATGGTTGGAGGCGCTCCTGTCACTCAGGGCTTTGCCGATGAAATCGGCGCCGATGCCTATACTCCTGATGCTGCGACAGCCGCGGAGGTTTGCCGCGGTTTTTATGCATAGCAATGATGAATATTTTCAGAACGACCCTGGAAACGGCATTCAAAAAATTCCAATTTATGAATTCGATTTAAAAAATGATTTTAATAAATGGAAGCCATGGCGTACAAATGACGGGCGCATTCTCCCAAACATAGAAAGCAGTTTTACCTTAATAAATAATCCTTTTGGAAACGGCGAGTTAATTTTACTAACAACATATTTTAATCCAGGTCTTACAGGAAGACCATTCGGCGGTTTCGGCATTAGAGCGCCGATTACTTCGCCGTTAAAAATTGATAACAAGGCTTTTATCGAATTTGATCTTTACTATTCCAGAAGCGCGGCGGGTAATTATTTAAGATTCGAAATTTGGTCTACAAGCACGGGTAATTTCGGAGATCAGGATAAATCCGGTTCCAAAGGAACCGATAAAACGCAAATATACATTCGCAGCGAAAATCTTGAAGGAGCCAGCGCCTACAATATTGATCACAAATGCGGTTACTACGACGGTGAAACATGGTTTAAGAAAAAATTTGTTACAAATATTCCTGCAACTGAAAAATGGGAATTTTTAAATATCGATCTTCACACGGAAGAAGGCGCAGAAGTTCACGGAGGATTATTAATGCTTGGCAGCATTAAAATAACAGAGCTTGATCCTGAAGGAGAACCTATTCCTCTTGTTGAAAACAAATTTATGTTTAACGAAGTAATTCCTGTCAAGCAAAATTACAATCCTGCAAGCGGTTATTTTTTAATAGGCTCCGACGGCGCGGGAAAAATAGCGCCTGATACGCTGGGCGGCTATCATTTTGAATTGTTTGTATCTCATAGAAATTTAAAACCGGAAAGACATACAAACGCTCCTTTATGGCTAAAAAAAGAGTATCCTGATTTTAAATTTTTTCCTGATGCCGAACACAAATCAGAATGGGATCTTCCGACAGAATACTATTTAAACATCAGAGACGCAGGCGATTATAAGCTGCACGGACACTGCCTTGCGTGGATTAATCAATCTCCTGCCTGGATGAATCAAATAATACCTGAAAATATTATCAGCAAACAATGGAATCCAGGCGGTTTGTTTTATGCAAACGGTTATGACGCAAAAGAGCCGTTTATAAAAATTAAAAAAGAAACAGCGCGGCGTATTTATTTTAATCATATAATTTATGAGATGCGCCACTTTATGTCTACTGACGCGAGATACAATTCAAGCAAAGAGCGCGGCATTATTCCTTTTCATTCATTTGACGTGGTTAACTCTGAAATACACGAAAGCCGCCACAGTTTTCAGCTTCAGGACGATGAGCATGCGTGGAAAACTTCGCTTAAAAATGTTTCATGGCTTGTTGCCATGACAGATAACGACATTGATGATATACGTCTGCATTACATGTATCTGCTTTATAAATATGCTCACATAGCAGTTCCCAACGCGCAAATGGCGCAAAAGTACAAGGAAAATTACAACGACCCGGAAGCAATCCCTGAATACATGAAGCTCGACGATCATGATGATAACGGCAGCATCGACGCGTTTATAAACGAAAAGCCTCCTCTTTTGATTTATAACGACTACGAAATTACCGCCCAGTCTAAAGCAAAAATCATTTACAACATGATAAAGGAATTAAATCTTGCGTGGAAATCCGATAAATTATACGACGGCAGAAATTTAATTGAATGCATGGGCATTCAGGGACATGACACTGTGAATCCTGATTTAGTCAATCAAAACGAGCAATCCATTTCTCTTTTTGCTGAACTTATAAACGAAGGTTTACTTGACTCTATATGTTTCTCGGAAGTTGACATGAAGCAGCCGGAATCGGCTCCCGGCGGAAAAGCGCTCGCGCCTAATGTGTTAAACGAAAAACAAGCTGCCGCGATTGGATACCAATACGCGCTGCTCTTTAAAATGTTCGATAAATACAAACAATACATTGACCATGTAATCATCTGGAACCAGCACAGCGCGGGCTGGGGCAACAGTTACGTATTATTCGATCATGAGCAAAAAGCGAGCCAGGCGTATTATGCCGTCATGAACCCCGATAAATTTATCGAGGGGCATTCGTATCTGGACGGGTATTTTAATAATTATTGTTAAGCATATATGGCAAGGAGCATATCTTCAGTCGCCGTTGCCTGTAATAACAAGTCTACTATATTAGTACAACTATAATCTTTTAATTATCAAAAAACATTTCACCCTTGTAATATTTCCATCTATGAATTACATTCTTATCATTTTTATTTTTTTCTGTGCAGAAATAATCTTTTATAACAACATTTTTAATAATATTTTGTAAATTTTCATTTAATGGAATTGATAAATATTTATTATTAACCAACTTAAACTCAATCAGGGTGTTATTGGTTGAAAAATCATCAGAATAATTAATGTCTACAACTTCTATAGGCACTACCTTTCCGAACCATAATAAAGATACAACACAAGCTGTCGGCATGTTTAACTTCTTAACTTTAATATTTTCCTGTAAATATTTTTGTTGTTTTATAATGGATTTTTCTAGAGATATGTTCAATTTAATTATAAAATCAGAATAATCATAGAATTTTATTTTTAATGAATTTATACTTTTACAAACTACATTATAGCCATACCCTACACTAGTGTTATTTATCGCAATTTCACTTTTATTGATTTTCTTTCCATCTGCATAACATTGTTTAAGATTAATAGTAACGATATCTCCTTGTTTTGCAATTTCATATAAATCATTTTCATTGTACACTATATCTCGTTTAATATGTTTTATTACTGCATCAACTCTATTAAATTTATTATTATTCCAATAGTAATCTACGGCGAAAAGACTGACTTTATCATCTACATGCAATTCGCCTGAAAGTACTTTAATTTTCCATATTTTACCTGCCATACTTTTTGTGTTATTATATTCCTTTATAAAACAAAAAAATAAATAATTTAACATATAAAAAACCACAAATTAATGTTGGATGTTATATTTTATTGCATCAAATAATAATATACCAGAATACCATGGTGTTTCATTAGCTTTATTAAAAATATTATATGAACGTCTTTCATCTACAAGTACAGCTACAGGAATGATAATAATATCATCATTATATTTACCATAACGCTTAATCCTCTCAGATGCTTCATTGTAATCCACTTCAGATTTGTGCTTGTTTAAATATTTATCAGTTTTAGTAAGTAGAATAATTGGTTTTGCTTTTGGTACAAAATTTGTCCAAATTTCAAAGTCTTCGAAATGTTTTTCATTAAAACTATCTTTTAAAACCTCGCCTATTTCAACACAAAATATTCCAATATCACCTATAGCTAAAGCCTCATCACGGATATTTACACGAGAGCGTTGTCCCGGTGTATCATAAAAAGTAATATTTTCCTTACTATCCTGTAAATCAATTAAAAAAGTACGTGAATAATTATTTAAACTTTCACCAGGTTCATTGATAACATTTTCTATTACTTTTTCGCCTGTTAAGTCATGAATAATTTCTTTTGATTTATAATTATCTCTATTAATTATCCACGTATAGAATAAATCAGGACGGTAAAATTGTCCAAATTTTCCTCTAAAAAACATTTCTCTTTTTGAAAAATCACTTTCTTTCCATTTGTCAAGAATTGTAATTATATAGCCTACCAATGTGCTTTTTCCATGGTTAGAATCACCATAAAAAACAATATTCTTTTTCATAAATTTAATGTTCCTCTCAATGTTTATTCAAAATCCCATCTCATTAACCAAAGCTTGATTTCGAATCTTATTCCCTCCATTCACTGCTGCCTGTTCTCTGTTAGCTGCTCTCTGCTCTCCACTCAGGGGCGGACAACACGGAAACCTGCACTGTAGTACCCGCTGTAGGGGTTGAAGTCCCGGTAGGACGAACGAGTGTGCCCGGCCGAACGGTTCCAACTACCGCCGCGTATCACACGACCACTCTCAGAGACCGGTCCAGTATAATCAGTCTGATTACTCGTTGGCAGACTTCCCCACCAGTCCCAACACCACTCCCACACATTCCCATGCATGTCATATAACCCAAATGCATTAGGCAGTTTTAATCCAACCTGATGTGTTCTGTTGCCTGAATTTGCACCGTACCACGCATAGTTTACAAGTTCGCTCTGCGTATCGCCAAAATACCAGTCGGTAGTAGACCCCGCTCTGCATGCATATTCCCACTGCACCTCTGTAGGTAATCGATACCCTGTTGAACCGGAAACAACTGTAACTGAGTTCCATGTTGCATTACTGCTTGTCGGTACTGTTCCCCATTCATCGGGATTAGTGCTTCCGTTAATACTGTAAGCAGGCGTTAAACCTTCAATTATGCTCAGTTTGTTACAAAATACTAAAGCATCATACCAGCTTACCTGTTCTACAGGTCGTCTTGCCTGTATCTCTCCTGCTGCAGGATATGAATTAAAACTACTTGGATTAAATCCCATTACTGCTTCGTACAGTTCCTGCGTTACTTCGTATTTACCCATCTTAAACGCGCTTAGTGTGATTGTCGCATCCGGCCATTCAAGAGTTCCTGCAGATATCTGTACCATTTCTATATTATTGATGATTGCATTCCATTCTATCCACCTTGCATACAACGTAACATTTGAAATAACAGGTGATGTAAAGTTATATGATATCGTCAGTTCAGCATTACTATACCAATAATCAAAAACATAACCACTTCGACTTAGATTCGTAGGACGAGTTATCATATCTCCATGATTGATTATCTGTGTATCAACAGCGGTTCCTCCGTTGCTGACAAAAGTAACTGTGTATGTTTGTATTATCCACTTTGCGTATATAGAAATATTAGATGTCACAGGTATAGAAAAATCATATACGGTTGTTAATTCTGAATCACTGTACCAGTTATCAAAGACATGTCCGCTTCTGGTAGGATTAGTTGGACGAGTCGCTGTATTACCAGGTATAATTCCCTGCGTAGTTACAGTATTTCCTCCATTGCTTACAAACGTTACTGTGTATACCCATTTAACAAAAAGTGTCACATTGGAAGTAACAGGCATAGAAAAATTATACTCTACTGTAAATTCTGAATCACTGTACCAGCCGCCAAAAACATATCCGCTTCGAGTCGGATTCGTAGGACGAGTCGCTGTACTTCCATGACTGATTATCTGGGTTACAACAGCACTGCCTCCGTCATTATTAAAGATAACAGAATAATAAGTCGCACCAATTGGCACTCCATCTACAAAACTCCAGAACAAACCTTCCGTTTCGGGATTAGTTTCCGAGTAATAATACAGATTAGCCTCTGTAAGAGCTGTATTACTGGAACCAATCGTTACACCTTCCCAATTTGCACTTGAAGCGCCGCCGAAAAAAACAATAGTTAATCCGCCGCAGTCCTGAAACGCAAAATTGCCTATGTTTGTAATGCCTGCAGGCAGCACTATACTTGTAAGATTACTGCAATGGAAAAACGCGTAATTACCAATTCTTGTTACTCCGTTTGGAATAACAATGCTTGTTAGGCTTGTATAGGAAGTAAAACCGGAATCCGCGATTTCTATTACAGGCAGCCCCTGATAAACGGCGGGTATAACAATTACCACGGCATTTGATGAACCGCTGGAAACAGAATAGGCAGTTCCATTGTTAATCAGTGTATAAGAAAGCCCGATGGTACCTGTATTGTTATCAATCACAACAGCCGTTTGAGCGCTTGTAACGCTGCCTGAAATATCAGATCGGTTTACAGTTACTGTAATGGCAGACCCTACATCGGCAGCTTGGACAACATAAGTGTCGCTGTTAGCTCCTGCAATTGAAGATCCTCCGCGCCTCCACAGGTAAGAAATCGTTCCGCTGCCGCCAAGTGCGCTAGTATCAGCCGTTAAGATTTGCCCTGCCTGGGCATTCCCTGTAAGGGTTACAGGTCCCGGCTCATCACAGCCAAGAACAAGCCCAAATATCGCCAAAATGGCTATAAATCCAACTAATTTGACAAATTTCTGCATCAAAGTACTCCTTTTGTAATACCATTTCCACTTAAAGGCATCAAATTTTCATAAAATTGCTTAAAAAGCGGATTTTTTATTTAAGTTCATAATATCTTAATATAATAATATGTTATTAACATATTATTATATGTTTAACACAAATTGTCAAGTAATTATTAGTAAATAAAAATGATACCAGGTTTATATTTTTAATATGACAAGTCTAAGATCTGTATTGGCCTTCAATATGAAGGCGCAAAGGTACATTTTAGAAATTACACAGGCACAACTTGCCGAAAGAGTAAATACATCAACGAATTATATAGCCCTTATAGAAAGTAAAAAAAGTTTTCCCTCTCCCGAAATGCTTGAAAGAATTGCTGCGGCTCTGGAAATTGACGCGCCTGTATTGTTCTCGACTAAATCATATCCTCTGCCGGAAGCAGGAACGCTTGCGGAGCTGCAAGAAAAAGTGTTAAACGACATTTCCGAAATTATTACCCACCGTTTTAGAAAGTTTGAGCGCGGGAGTGTTTAGTAAACTGGCTAAAATTTTGTCTTCCATGATTGATACAAATGTAATTATTTTCTTGAACTTGATTAATTCTTTACATAGTATATACTTGGAGCAATAGAGAGTCCAAATAGCAAGTGAAACCAGAGGGCACGAATAACACCAACTCATACCTCCGGTATGCGCACGAACCTGTGGCTTTATATCGTCCGGTCAGTATCGGTTCTTTGACCATTCCAGGGAATCTCTTTTTGGCGCCGGTTGCCGGTTATACCGATCGAGCGTTCCGCTCAATATGCGCGGAAATGGGCGCAGACTTTTCATTTACAGAATTAGTCTCGGCAGAGGCATTGTACCGTAACCATGCGAAAATACCTTCAAACAATTTAGTTCGCCGCGGCGAGAATGAAAAACTGTACGCGATACAGCTCTTCGGCGGGGAGAGCGAATCTATTTATAAAGCGGCATCGCTTCTTGCGCCGCTAAAACCCGATGCAATCGATATCAATTCCGGCTGCCCGGTTCCCAAGGTGGTAAAAAACGGCGCGGGATCTGCGCTTATGAAAAACCCCGCAAACCTTGGCAGGATAGTGGAAGCTGCCGTACGCGCCTCGCGCGAATTTTTGGGCGGTGTTCCTGTCACCATAAAAATCCGTTCGGGCTGGGATTCCTCTTCCATTAATTATGCAGAGTGCGCGCGCATTGCAGTGGAAGCAGGTGCGGCGATGGTCAGCCTGCATCCTCGTACACGGGCGCAAAATTACGGCGGCAAAAGCGACTGGTCTCATATCGCGGATTTGGCTGCGCGCCTTTCGGTACCCGTTACAGGTTCAGGAGATTTGTACACGCCGCAGGACGCGCAAAAAATGTTAAAGGAGACAGGCTGCGCGGCGATTATGTTTGCAAGAGGAGCAATGGGAAACCCGTTTATTTTTCCGGCGTCGCGTTCGCTTTTGGAATCCAGCGTATGGGAGCCTGCGTCTTTTTCTGAACGGATAGCCGCAGCGCTTCGTCATCTGGAAATGCTTGCCGCAGATATCGGCGAGCGCGTAGCCTGCCTTGAGATGCGTAAACAATTCTGCGCCTATACGAAAGGCCTTGCAGGAGGAGCGGCGCTACGGGAAAAAGTTGTTCAGGCATCAACGATTGAGGAGTACCGGGGGATAGTGTCGGCTTTTTTGGGCTAATGATGTCTATCCCTGCAGAATTTACCAAAAAAGAGCTAAAACCCCTGATTTTTCTCAATTTTATGACTGGACAAAATTTGGAATTCGGGTATTATTATAAACAGAATCGTCCCGTACGGGCTGATAATTTTAAAAGTTCCGCTGTCAGCGGGACGGCGATAAGGAGACATTTATGTCAAAATCCGGTGTTAAACTTGATGACGGCGAGCAGATCGTTGTCGAACTCGAAGCAGATTTGTATGCAAGAAGCGCAAACCCATTTGCACAAGCTGCAGGTTCATTATTAAGGCTCATTGACAAAATTTTTGGAAACAAAAATGCGGTTTTTGTTGTAGTAACCAACAAACGTGTTATAGAGGTCAGGGAACATAAGGTTTGTTATGTTTTTGTAACTCAGCGCGTAACACTTAATGTATTACCTCAGAATGTTCTGGAAGTTGGCTATGAAAGGAAAGCACAGCTTGGCTGTTTCTGCCCCGCATACAATATTTTCTATACCTGCCATACAGGCGGAAGATCACTTATGGTAAGAGGATTGAACGAAGAAGGAGCGGCAAAAGCTGCGAAACAATTCTTCGATGCAGTTATTTCCATCAAGTAAGAATTATTTTAGATTATGCTAAGGTTCCTGTATTTAAACTTTTATAATTTTGTTCTTATTTTATCAGGAGCCTTGGCATTAGCAGTCCCTCTGCAGTTAATTTCAAAATGGTTTTGGATTCTTAAGGGGATTGCGGCTCTTTATTTCTTCGGACAGGCGATAAACTTATTTTCGACATGGCCGGACAAAGTGGTAAAGAGGGAAATTCTCATCGGTAAGAATAAAAGCGAGTTTCGCCCCGATACATTCGAAATATTTATGCAGGCGCCATGCGGGCGGCTTCTTGTTCGTTCGGTTCTTTCTGAATTGGGAAAATCACATGAATATAAAAATCTGTTAAAATTGAAAAAACCGCTTTTTGACAATATAAAAGAATGCTGTAAACCTGTTGAAACATCTATCTATGTCAATGAAGAAGCTCTTTATAAAGACAAAATAATGAGTGATGAAGTAATCAGTTAAGGAGTTATTATGTATCTGATATTTTTGGTTTTAGTTGCAGCGCTTGCTGTTTTTCTCGGCGTTTTATTCAAAAATAAAATTCTTAAAAATTATCCGGAAGAAGACAGAAAAAGTCAGGAAATTATATCGATGGTTCTTTTTGTCGTGGGAGCCGTTATTGTTTATTCGGCAGTGTTTATCGGGATTAATACCAATTCTGCCATCAAAAAATATTCCGTTGTGCTTGAAGAATATGTTTACGAAAATCATTCCGATATTGAGATCGTTGCAAACGGAATTAATATGACCGACGTGAGCAATAATATAGAAAAACTTAATACCGCTGTAGCAGAATTAAAAACCGCGTTTTGGCCTGAAGCCCAGAATCTTGGCATTCCAAAATTTGTGTTTGACATGGCGGCTGATTACATAACAAGGCAGATCCAACTGAGACTTACGGCTGTAAATGCTGCGGGAAAGGTTGGAAATATATTTGCCGATAGCGAAAACATGCTTACGGTTAAATCGCTGCTAAACGGTCTTAGAATCGGCGTTATGAAAGTAATAAACGTCATTATTTTGATTGTCGTGTGTGTTGTCGTTTTGGCTGTGGGAATTTATATACTTGTAACCATGTCTGCCATATCATCTGCAAAAAAGAGACAGAACGCCGGCGAAAACACATCTTATATTCCAAATATATCAGGTTGACCAATTTTCATACAATCTCTATTCTTATGAGATGAGTATAATCAGACAGCCGTTCAGATATGTACACTTTCATGCGGTGTATTGGCTCATTGGGATAAATTTGCTTTTTTATTTTGCAATGGCTATTTTTGGAGATACGCCTGTTTCTGATCTGGATATATCCGACCTTGGCATTGAGGATAGATTTGGGCGGGTATATCAGGAAGCAAACATGAGCTTGAATAATATGCTTGCGATGATGCCTCAGGCGGTAATTAAAAAAGGAGCAATTTGGTCTTTTGTAACGTATATGTTTATGCATGCCGGATTAACGCACATTCTTTTTAACATGCTTGGTCTTTTTATATTTGGAACACATGTGGAAAGACAGATGGGCAGCAAAGAGTTTCTTACCTTTTATCTGGTTACAGGCGCACTTGCAGGGGTTCTCTCTTTTATTATTTATGCTTTTTCCGGCAATATGCTTGTAAATCTGGTCGGCGCATCCGGCGCGCTTTATGCAGTAATGCTCGCTTATGCAGTAATGTACCCAAGCTCTGTTATTTATATTTGGGGAATACTTCCGCTGCGTGCGCCTGTCATGGTGCTTGGTTATACAATACTGTCATTTATTTTTATTTTAACCGGAGGCAGAGGTAATGTTGCTCATGCTACCCACCTTGCAGGTTTTGTTTTTGCCTGGCTGTACTTTGTGATACGTTTTGGCATAAGTCCCTGGCGCCGCCTTACCGGCAAATAAAACGATAATTAAAAAGGAAAAATATAAATGAAAAAAAAGGTCGGCATACTATACGGCGGTAAGTCCGCAGAACATGAAATATCAATACTGTCTGCGCAAAATGTTTATGAAGCAATCGACAAAACAAAATTTGATCCTGTTATGATTAAAATTGAAAAATCAGGTCAATGGCAGATGGATGCCGTAAAACAATTTGATGTTATTTTTCCGATTCTTCACGGCCCATTCGGCGAAGACGGAACGATTCAGGGTTATTTAAAATTGGCTGACATTCCTTTTGTCGGCCCAGACGTACTTGGCTCTGCAGTCGGCATGGACAAGGACGTAATGAAGCGGCTTTTTCGCGATGCAGGAATTCCGATTGGTAAATTTTTAATATTAAAAAGCTATGAAGAGGTTACGCCATTTTCTGAAATAAAAGCTGCGTTAGGTTCGCCGGTTTTTATCAAACCTGCAAACATGGGCTCTTCTGTCGGGATTAGCAAAGTAAGCAGCGAATCGGAATACCTTATCGCGCTTAAAGAAGCATTCCAGTACGATACAAAAATTGTCATGGAAGAATTTATTCCCGGGCGCGAAATTGAATGCGCGGTTCTTGGAAATGAAGAGCCCATAGCCTCCATGCCGGGCGAAATTATCCCGTCCCACGATTTTTATTCCTACGACGCCAAATACATTGATGACAAAGGCGCGTCCTTGCAAATCCCGGCCAAACTTGACACAGATACAACAAAGCGCATTCAGCAGCTTGCGTTAAAAGTTTTTAAGACGCTTTGCTGCGAAGGACTTTCGCGCGTAGATTTTTTCCTAAGGACTGACAATTCGTCAGCTTCACAGCCGGATATAATTGTAAACGAAATTAACACAATGCCGGGTTTTACAAGAATCAGCATGTACCCAAAAATGTGGGAAGCGGCAGGAGTCAATTATACGGATTTAATTACGCGTTTAATTGAGTTTGCCGTAAGCCGTTTTGAAAGAGACAGACAATTGAAGACGAGCAGATGATACCGGTCTTATTCCTTGGGAAGTCCGAAGAGTTTACACGAGTTCTCCCACAATTGAGCAGCCAGGGCTTCTTCGTCCATGTCGATCATCTCTGCCATGTAACGTGCGGTTATTGGCAAATATTTTGGCATGTTGCGCTTGCCTCGGTAATCGGCGGGAACCATGAACGGGGCCTCGGATTCTATCAATAGTTTATCGACAGGCAATACCGATAATGTTTCGTGCAGGTTCTTTGCGTTCTTGTACGTAAGATTGCCGGCGAAGGAAAAATAAATGTTAAGGTCTAACGCCTTTTCCGCATAAGCCGCGTCCTCGGAATAACAATGAAAAACTCCGCCGCGCGGAGGCAGGCGATCGCGCAGTATGTCGAGAACGTCGTGACCTGCGTCGCGGTTATGAATAATGACCGGTAAGTTGAGCTTGGACGCAAGATCAAGCTGAGTGATGAAAAGCTCAATCTGAGATTTTTTGTCGCCGAACTTGCGGTAGTAATCAAGGCCGATTTCACCGATAGCCACTACTCTTGGGTACTGAATACTTTGCTCGATATGAGAAAGCCAGTCCTTGCCGGGGTTTTGAACCTCGGAGGGGCTTACTCCTACAGCGTGGTAAACGTTCGTCGCGGATTTTAAATTTTCATAAACCTGACCAAAGTCATGAAGACTATTGCAAATTGAGACAATTCTACTGACGGACGCCTGACGGGCTTCCTGTATGACAATGAGCTGTTCAATCGGGTCATCAACAATAAGCCCCAAATGGGCGTGAGTATCAAAATACTGCATAATTTTTTCCAAAAGATATGATATAGGGTGTTTACCAAACTGGTAAGCGTTATTTTAACACGATCTTAAAGAATAGGTCAAGCTTTTTTATTATTAAAAACCTGCAAGTTCTTCCCATTTTGACGGCTCAAGCACGTCCCTGTCGATACGGCTAAAAATCTGAGGACTATAGTTGCTGTTGGGGCGCAGGGCGTTATTGGCGTTTAAATAGCCAAGATTGATGCTCGGCGCGCCGGGGCTTTCTGTGAGGCGCATTCTCGACATAAATTCAGGGTTGGGCTCCCTTGTGACCGGGTCTCTTGCCACGGGATTTCGCGTGATGGCGTCCCATGCCCGCGCGGATTCGGTATACATGACCATCGCTCTTGCGCGGTAATCACGATCGCCTGTTTGATCTGCAAGAGCCTCATACACAACCCCGGTGTTATTTCGCGCCATCATCAGCCGTTCGCCTGTTTCTACAAATTGAGGGTTCTCGTTCGGCAGCAGAACCGGCAGCCTTACGCGCTGAAATTCCAGAACGTCAAGGAGGCGGTCGTAATACCCCTGCGCAGCAAAATGATCGCCGCGCTGGTAGGCTGCGTTTCCAAGAGCGTAGAGAAGACGCCTGTTAAGCGGCAGTTCGGCAGAAGCCCTGAATAAATAATCAAGAGAGTTTCTCCAATCCTGCTGCTGGTAATATGCAGCGCCCATGCGGTATTTTAATTCGGGCGGGGAGAAGCCGTTGGCTTCTGCCAGTTTATAATTATCGATAGCAGCCTGCATATCGCCGGATCTGACAAAGTATTCAAGGTCGCCGCGAAGACCGTACAATTTGCCAAGCGGAAGAACCGAAGGCAGCGTTGTTCTGGCATGGAAATCGTTAAAAAGCTCAATGCCCCGGACAATCTGTTCATAAGCAGGGAAGAATTCGCGGTTATTGATAAGCAGGTTAGCGTATCGATAATGAGCGTCCACGCGATAATTTCTTCTGTTAACGGAATCCGGCTCTGTTCTTAAATCAAACGCGCGGATGGCATTTTCAATCGTCAGCCGTTCATCGCGGATATTGCCAAGATTGTGATGATAACGCGCAAGATGATAATGCGGCTCAGGGAGATTTACGTCCAGCATTACTGCCTGCAGGAGCATATCTCTTACGCTTTCAATGCTTTCTACATACGCGTTCGGCACGCCGGTTGGTCTTTCAAGCTGTTTATCCAGCAGATAGCCGCCAAGTTCTGCAAGCGATTCGGCGGACAAAGGCCGCCTGCTTGGGAAAGCCTCGAACCACAGCCTTAATTCAAGCACTCTGAATAAATCATCAACGCGGATAAAATATTTCATCATTCTTTCTACATATGGAGGCTGCCAGCCGTATAGTTCCATTACTCTCGCATAGGAGAACCTGGCTCCTTCATATCGACTCGCCCTTGCCGGATCAGTATGCGATGTTGCGTCCCCCCAGGCAAGGAAATTGTCTCCGGCAGCGAGAAGCCCGTCAATATCATCGGGCGCATAATCCAAAAGTTCCCGCTGGAGCAATTCGTTTGCTCTTTGGAAATTGCCAATAAATTTTGTATTTAACAGCGCGTAATCCAATACGCCTTTTTTATCTCTTGGATAGAATCTTAAAAGCTCGTCATATTTTCCGGCGGCAAGCGTATATCTGCGGGCATCCCTGAAAGCTTCGGCGTACAGATAAAACCATTTCTTCTTGCGATGAATATTAAACGCCTGCTGGAACAGATCATTTGCGCGCTGATATTCTCCTTCGGGGATACGCTCATAACCGCGCTTATAAAGCGACTCGGCTGCAATTGGTTTATAAATAAATTGATAGCCAAGATAAGCAACCGAAGCTATGAGCGCGGCAATAATCGCGAACAATCTTAGAACAGGAAGGAAATTATGAATAAAAATATAACCAAAGCTTGACTGCTCGGCTTCAAACGCCGCGCCTGTGCTTTTTTCAAAACTCTTTGGAATGACGATAGACTTGCCGGTAATTGACTCAACATGCGCCGCAGTTTCTTTAACATGAGCGCCGTTTATAAGCAGACGTATTAATTTTGATAACTGCGCAGGCAGTATCACCTGTTCTGCGATTAATTCCTGACAGGCAATTCTTAAGTTAAGAGGATACGACGCAAGCGTTTTTAATAAATTATCAACTTCTTCCTGAGTTAAAGAAATCTCTTCTATGTCATCTTCCGCAGGCGGCACTTCGGCTTCCGGCTGCTTTTTCTTGGTGAATAAACCTTTCTTCTGCGGAGCAGGAGCCATAAACGCGGGCGTTTTTTGCTTATCAAAAATTTCATCAAGACCGGGAAGCGCAAAATCATCACCGCCCAAATCACTGCCGGAAAAACTTGTACTGCCATGATCTATCTCGGCGGATTCTTCGACAGCGCCTCCAAGATCAATTGATGAAGACGCAAAGTCTCCGCCGAGATCTCCAAAATCGAGAGACGTTTCTTCGGCAGCGGCAGGCGCGGCGCTTTGCGGCAAATCAAAAGAAGTGTCGCCCAAATCAAATGAATCGTCGGGTAAAACGCCGTCCATTGAAAAATCATTATTTTCCGGAGATTCGCCGCCCAAATCAATATTGCCGTCTCCGAAGCTGCCGCCCTGGTCTTCTCCGCCCATGTCGATGCCATCGACGTCCGGCAATGAAAAATCATCTGTTCCAAAATCAGCTAAACCTGAATCTCCTGCGCCTGATGTATCCGCTACGCCAAAATCATCAGGGAGACCTGCGCTGTCGTCTGCTGGCAATCCAAAATCATCGGAACCGAAATCGTCAGGAAGACTTTGGCTCTCTTCCAAAGGAGGAATAACATCATCAAGGCTTTCGCCTCCCATGTCGATTCCTTCTTCTTCCTCTTCTTCGCCGGTTTCACCTGGCGGCGAAAAATCATCCAAACCAAAATCCGCTGTTGCGGAATCATCAGGAAGAGCGCCGCTTTCCTCGTTCAATGGCAATGAATCATCGGTTCCAAAGTCTCCAAGGTCGTCCATATTAAAGTCCGCAAGACCGGAATCATCGGCGTCTGCACTTGCAGGTTCCGTGCCAAAATCAGCGGGCGCATTTTCCATTTCATCAGAAAAACCGGATAAAAGATCATCGGGAGTAGAAAAATCATCAGTATCGCCGGTATCCTGCACAGGTTCCGCCGGAGGTTTATCCTGATCCTCCATAACACCAGCGAGAATGTCATTAACGTCATCATGCAGTTCAGGCTCTGCAGGAGAGCCTAAACCGCTGAGAAAATCATCAAGCGCGGAATGGGCGTCATCTGAAGGAATATCCATGGGCGGAGGTCCGGCCTGGTCTGCAACATCACTTATTAATGAGCTAAAATCGAAGTCATCGGCGCCTGCTGCATCACCTGCGTCTTTGCCGGAAGCGGCGGAAGGAGGACCTGCAGATTGCCTGTCATAATCAAACGGCGGAGCTTCGTTCTTGGGAAGTTCAAGATCGTCAAAGGGCAGGAGAAGAGACTCAACATCTGCCTTCTCATTTGCAATATTGTTAAATGAGGCTTTAAACTGACCAAGATCGCTTAATGACGGCATATAACTCCGTTTTATGTTCTATTCAAACGCATGGCTATCGAGCCGTATTGCGTTTTGGTTATCATATTAAGATAATTATATATCGACCGATAATTGTAAAGAATGTATGAAAACGATTAGTATCTTTGCTATTTTGTTAATTTTTGCCTCGTTAAGCCCGGCAGCCGCTCAAGCGGAGGATTGGGAAACCTACGAAATTATTAACCGTTTATTGACCCTTCCGGGGCCTGGCGCGCCTGTAGTTCACGGCGATTTTGTGATATTTACGGCAGATTCAAGATTACGGAGGATTGGAGTCGCCTTTGCTTATGAAGATTTTAGAAATGTCTACTGGTTCAGGCAAATGGTTATATCACAGGATCCGCTGAATGCGCCAATCCCGGCGGGACAGAAGGCACCCGATCCTTACAGGGATTCAGGGATTCAATTTTATGTTCACCAGATCCCCGAACATTTAAGAGATCTTGAATACAGGCTTGTGATTAACGGCCTGTGGACTGTTGATCCAAGCAATGAAATAACGCGAAGGGATCCGGTTTCGGGATTGTCGCTGTCTGTTCTCTCCCTGCCTGCCAGACCCGTAAGATACAATCCTCTTAGCACTATGCCAGACGGCTTAACGTTTACGTATCGGGCTGAACCCGGAGAAATAATCACAATAGGCGGAAATTTTAACAGTTGGGATCCTTTCATGTTTGAATTAAGGGAAGGTCCTGCAGGAGTTTACAGCATTACAATCCCGTTACCGCCGGGAATTTATCAATATGTGTTTTACCGCCGCGGTCAGCGTTACGTTGATCCAAACAATCCAAACAGAATTTACGCGAGAGACGGCAGCGCGGCAAGTGTGATTAACGTTCCTTAACTAAGTCCACATTCGTAATTCGGCGCGGAAAGCAGCCTGGTTATTTTCTTTTTTTCGTCCTTCAAAGGCAAAAGCATAATCGGCGCTGGCGTTTTCCGGGCCTTCTTCGCAGTAAATCGGAGCAGAAAAAAGTTCAGCCGAATCGCCTCCCATTATTTCATTTAGATAGTTGATGTCAAAACGCATTTTTTCCGTGTTTTCCAAAAGTGTGAGATCCAGCGTATCTTCTATCCACTGGATGTATTTAACATTATTTACATGCCCGTTAAAATCAAGATCGGTATAAAGCGCTTTTCTTTCTGTAATTTTTTGCAGATTATTTCGTTCAGGAAGCCCTGCTGCTCCGCAATCTTCCGGAGTAAGGGCATTAAGCCCTTCGTTCAAAGGCATATTGTCCATTACAGATTGAGGCCGTAACGGACGGTGTTTTTCGATATCTACGATTAACCAGGCGCTTCGGGCGGAAACTACTGCCGTATCTGTCGAATCTTTTATTTCGTAATCACGGATGGCAAAAAGTTTTTCCCATCCCCTTGGCCAGCTGCGGACAGAAATTTTTTCGCAGTATTTGGGTCTTTTTTTAACAATCACAGACATACGGGAAAGTATCCAAAGCTGTCCGGTATGCGCCATTTCTTCGCGTCCAACGCCCAGATTATCAGCGTGACTGATTGCGGCTTCCTGAAAATAATTAAAAATTGAGTTTAAGGTCAGTCTGTCTGATTTATCTATTGCGCCGAATCTTACAGGAATCGACTCATGCCAAACATCAACAATACCTGAACCTTTCGGATTCGCCGGGTCACAAAGCATATTTCGCCCCTTTTGTGGATAATAACGCAAAATTATGCTAAGATTCAAGTAGATGTATACTAGGGAAATTTTACCTCCGATTGCCTCCCCCATTGAAGACGGTAATCCTGTTATCGGAACATGGAATAAGGCTTTTGAAAAGGTAGATTTGCAGGAAATAAAGAAACCCTACGGATATATCATGCCCAGATGGGCAAGAGACGCGCGTATTAAAGAATGGCAGTCATTCAGCGCACATACCAAAGATTATTCGCTGGAAGCGCTTTTTTGTAATGTAAAATTGTACCGTATGGCGCAGGTAATTCTTTTTGACAAAAAGAACGAACAGAAATTCATTTTCAGAAAAATTGTGCCTTTTTCGGGCTGGCAGCTTCCTGTCAGTCTTGCGAATGCGTCCGTAGACAGTCATTCATCGCACTTTTTTTTTCGTATTCATAACTGGCTTGACGCTGACACAATTAGGCTCGATATTAATATTGAGGCTACGCGAAAAAGACCGTCGTTTACAGCTCACCTTGCGTATAATTTGAGCAGTCAGGATGTCACCCCGATGGCTGTTTCGCTTGGTATTACCCAAAGACGCACAATGTATGCATATAAAACGCTTGCGCCTGTACGCGGAGATATGGTTTTCGGCGGGAATCACATCATACTAAAGCAGGATACCTGTTCCGGTTTTTTTTGTGATTATAAAGGCTATTTTCCGTACAGAATGCAAACAAAGATATGCAGCGCGGTAGGTTTTGACGATGAAAATCGTCGTTTTGGATTCCATATTGCCGAAAATCAAACAAGGGAATCAAATAAAAACAACGAGAACGCATTGTGGCATAATGGAAATCTGACGCCGCTGCCTCCTGTGCTGATCACAATGCCTAACGGCCCGGATGATACATGGGTAATTCAGGATATCGAGGGGATGGTTGATTTAACCTTTACCCCGAAAGATTCCAGCCATAGCTGGGCAAAACTTGTTTTTACAAGAGCAGATTTTAACGCTCCGTTAGGGTATTATAATGGAGTGCTGGTTAATTCTAAAGGAGAGAAAATACAGATTAAAAACCTTTTTGGTATGGGAGAAAATCTTTATTTGCGAGTGTGAATATGGCAAAGAAGAATAATGCGATTTATGCACCCGGTGAACTTAGCCGTGTCCGGGAAAAGTTAGGCGTCTCTGACAACTCGGAAGCGAAAAGAATGATGGCGCTTCTTGGCGGAGAAGTCGGCACAGAGCGTGCTGCCGCAGAAGATAAAAGCAAAAAAAATCCCATGGCAAGCGGATTAAAGCGCAATATCCGCAGAGTTGATGTTGCTTCAGATGAATCTGACGGCAGTTCTGCCGGTAAATCAAAGCCCAAACGTTCAGGTCCGTATCCCGGAGATGATCCTGCTGTCCCCGCAAAATTATCATATTCAGAGAGAGTAAAAATAGATCAATTTTCCGGACAGCTTATGTTCGAAATTAAAAGTTCCATGCAGGTTTTAACATCGATTTTTTCGTTTTTTAAGGAACCTATGGATTATGTTAACCCGCGCTTTGTAGTCCTTCGCATGAACGAATACTACGGAAAAATTGAAAGGCTTGTAAACTCGACAAGAAACCTTTTTCCGAAAAACAACATTAAAAGAAATAATCAATTAAAAAGAGCGTCTCCGTTTGTTTTTAAAATCTTGGACGTTCTTCGCAAATGGGATATTGAAACCCTCGCAAAAGGAATTGCAGAACTGCAGTCACATCCGCGCTCCATCAGAGTGTCGGATTTTTCTGATGTGCTGCGCATGATATACAAACCATTGTTTGTTCTTGATGACCTAAGCATAGAGAATATTAAAACCGCGTTTAAACTTGTCTATAAGGTTTTATATATTGAAAGTCCGATGGAAGCAAAGGAAAAATATCAGGAGGTTATACGTAACATTATAGCGTCTGTTGTCGAAGTAAGACGCAATGTTCATTTTGGCATTTATCCTCTTTTAATGAAACTGATTTCTGATCGTTTCCTTCCTTACGAGCGTTTCTTTGTAGAAAGGCGCAGACGTTTCATGGCATTTTTAAATGTTACCGAAACGGAACAGTTGAATTCCGCCGATTTAAGTCCGCAGCAAATTGAAAACATTGATGTTGAATCTCTGCAAAAAACCCTCAGCGTCGAAGAAGAAGACGAAGAAAATATGGAAGAAATAGAAGAGGGACAGGAAAAAGAAGAAATAGAAGAAGATCCCAACGATCCTAAAGTGATTGAACGAAAAGCAAAAGAAGAAGCTGCAAAAGCGGAATTAAAATCACTGGAACAGGGGCGAACGGCTCTTGGCGTTTTATTCCCAAAAGCCGGCTGGGACAGACTTGAAGAGTTCCCTGATCTTTTTCCTTATTTTGCAAATATTTACAGCATGAGGCAGGGTTATGAATTAATTGCGCCGACAGATCCGCTTCAGCAGGTTGCGGTTATACTGCACATACTTGACGATCTTTTTATTGGAATGCGTTATGTGAATTTCGGCGTAGTATCAGGCGCTGACGGAAAACCTGCAAAGGTAACCGATGAACTTGGAGAAACATTGAACAACTGGCGCCGCTTCATGGAAGACAGTTTTTCCAGAGACTATCTTCCGCGCCTTTCGGAATATTGCCGTATGCTTGAAAATTCGGAAGAGTCAAGATCGTCGCCTTATGCCAGAAAAAATTTAAATGAACTTCACTGGATAAAGAGATTATATTTTTTGCCGTACTATAAATTTGAATCGATTGGTCCTCCTCCTTTTCAGAAAAATGACATCATCCCCATTTACACCGAAATCAGAAAGCTTCGCAAATACCTTACCTCGGTAGCTGTCGGTATTGAACAGGGAACACGCGCAGGAGGAGCTGCGGCGAAAGCGCCGTGTAACGGCATCAATAACCCGTGGGAAAAATATAATTTCCAGATTCCAAATCCCATATCCAAACGACTTGATATGATGCTTCCTCCGGAAAAAAGAATGAATGCTACGCTGATTTTCTTCTCGTTATCTGCAGTTACTGTATTGGATTATCTTGTAAATAACGAAAACAGCTGGGCGTACGGCACCCGTCCGGGCCCGTTATTCAGAAGCGTTAAAAACGAGGGCATTACTCCAATCTTTGGCGTGGATGATAAACTGGATGCGGATAAAATATTCAAGGATTCTCTGAAGAAGCCAAATTAGACATTGGAATTATTATAGAAGGTTTTAAAATGCGCAATAAATTATTTTTTATATTCAACGTTACGTTTATTATTGGACTTCTGACCGCAGGCTGCGCGGGTTTGCCTGGCATAAATCCCTTAGATAATCTTACCGGCGTGTGGGAAGGCAGTTATACAGGAGCAAATCAGGGAGAAACCGGACTTACATTAACAGTTTTTAAAGAAGAAGAAAATTACAAAGCAATTTTTCATTTTTATAATCTTCCCGGCAGAACAAATGTAAGAGAAGGAAGATATTACATGAATGTTTCGTATAACGAAGAAACGGGTAAATATTTGTTTTCTGCGTACGAATGGATCGAACGTCCCAGCAATTATACATGGGGTAATCTTGAGGGAGAATTATCTGGTAATGTTTTCAGCGGTTCTGTTACTGTTAACAACTATAGAAGCGGTATAGATTTCCGTGTTGTCAGAAATAGCGAAGCCGTCCGGTAATCGTATTTTATAAAAAAATCACATTGGAAGCATTTTTACGTCCACGCCCAGCGCTTTTGCCGCTTCTTCCGCATCCTTTACGCCGGCGATAATAACCGGGCTCGATTTTTTCTTTGAACCAAACGCGGCAAACGCTGCGGCAATATCTTTGGATGTAACAGAAACCAGCCTTTCCAATTTGTTTTTTCTGTAACTGTCTTCGATGCCGTAAAGAAATCTGTAAAAATCAACAAGTCCGTCCTCTGCGGCTGTACGCGGTCTCGTCTCTTTCGCATAACACCCAATGATTGATTTTTCCAGATAATCATCGTGAACGCTGTGTTGTTTGTAACTCGGCGAATTATTTTTTAATATTTGCGAAAAAACTTCCAAAGAGCGCAGAGGATTCGGATCGCGGTAAGTAGCGAAAGACATGCAGTTTTCAAGGCAGTCGCTGTTAATAAACGCGCCGTAAGCGCCTCCTTTCATGCGGATATCTTCCCATAACGCGCCTGTACTCAGCTGATGCGTTAAAACCATTTCTGCAATTTGTTCAACAGTGTCAAAAGGCGCGGCATTGAGCGCCTGCGCAGCAAAACAAACCTGCAAAGATTTGGAAGCGAACACTTCCGCTTTGGGCGTATCTTCGCGTAACGTAAGATCGTTATCGGAAGCAAGACGCGCAAGCGGATGGCCGAATCTTCCGAACTTTTGCGAAATTTCCGCGCCTGCAGTTTTAAGTCCCAAAGAGCCGCCTGTAATATTTGCAATAAGACCTGCGCTGTTTATTTTATTCTGTATGTATTTTAACTTTTTAATAATTTCGTCTGTTTCCATTTTTGCAAGAATATAAACAAATTCGATTTGCGAAATACCGCCCCATTTTTCTTCTACTCTTTTTGAACGCGAATTAAAACGCCCTGCCCTTCCGGATGAATAAAGATGTCCCGCAGGCGCAAGACTTGAATTTATTTCGTTTTTCATTTCCAGAACAAGATCGTTAATCCTTCTGCGGTCTGAAAAATCCGCTTCGCTGATCAGGCGGAGAGCAAGGTCTAAAGACGCGCCTATTTTTTCATCCAGGCATTTTAACCTGAAAAGAATCCAGTCGCGGCCGCAAAGATCAAAATTACCGGCAGTTGTTTGTAAAACAGCGGATTGATTTTTATTGGCCGGGCTTTTTACAGCCGAACCTGTATGCAGAAGCGCAAGAAATCCGCCTGCGGTGCGAGCCAATAAACTTGACACTTCGCCGTAGTCCATTCCGGGAAGACCGACAGACACAATAGCTCTTGCAAAAAATTGCAGCCACGGATAATCTTCAAACGGAAAAACATCGACAGGAAAAGATAAATCAATATAAGTGATTCCGTTTGTGTAAAGATCGTGGCAAAGAGCCGGTACTCCGTTTAAATCCTCATGGCGGCGATGGATGCTGTCATGTTTGGTTGAAAGATCGCTTCGCGAAAGATGCGGAATGGACGCAAGCGCCTGCGGGCTGTCCGCTTCGCTTTGAATTTTTTCAAGCTCTTCTGATTTTTCCTTTATTCTTTTTTTATCGTCCGCGTTTAAACTTTTTTCTTTTTCGGCAAGTTTTGCAGATAGTTTTTCTTCCTGTTTAGGCAGAAAATCTTCTTTTGGCTCCAATATAACAAGCGCGCGATGAGTATTATCAAGAAAATATTTTTGAATAAGCTCTTCAAAGTACCGGCTGTTAGCTGCAAGATTTTCCTTTATTTTTGCAAGAGCCGGAGAAATTAAAAGGCTGTCCCACGGTTTGGAGCCGTGAATCCACGCGCGAAGGGAGCGGCGCATCCACACAAGAGAGAAAGGCCCTCCAGAGCGGCGAATTTCCCGCTGTGAAAATTCAAGCGCAAGCATCGCGGCTTCTATTTCTTCGTGAGGGATGCCTTCCGTAACAAGCCTTTGCAATTCACCTGTTATAAGTTCATCAACCTTTACGCTCATTTCATGCGGGTCGCCGTCTATGCCTCTTAAACCCGCAACGAATAAAATTTCGCGTATTTCGCCTTCCAGTCCGGAAACAGGGGTAATATCTTCGCCGATGCCTGATTCAATCAATTTTCTTGTTAAAGGAGAGCCGTCATGTCCCAAAAGTATTTCTGTTAGCGCGGCAAGGGCGATATTTTCATTTACGTCTTTAATATCGGAACAAAGCCACGAAAGAAAAATTGTAGATTTTTTTTCGTTTCCGGCAGGACATGGTATATGAAATTTTTTGTTCTCCTTCCAGCGCGGCGTCTTTACAATCGGTTCGCATGATTTTCCGCCGGGTATTTTAGAAAAAAATTCTTCGTTTAAAAATGCAAGCTGCTTTTCTGTCGGAATATTTCCCGCAAGAAAAATTCTGCAGTTCGCCGGAGAATAACGCGTTTGGTGAAATTCCTTTAATCCTTCATAAGTTAACTCGGGGATTTCAAGCGGGTCTCCGCCTGATTCAAAGTCGTAGGGTGTATTCGGCATTATTGCTTTTACAGACCAGAATCCCGCGTAAGTATCAAGCGAAGAATACGCGCCTTTCATTTCATTGTAAACGACTCCCGTGATTGCAAGTTTACCGTCCTGATATTCAAGTCTGTGTCCTTCCTGCATGAATGTCCACTCGGGGATAAGCGGACGAAAAACAGCGTCGCCGTAAACCGACATCAGATTAAAATAATCATGCTCATTTGTAGAACTTGCGGGATAAACAGTTTTATCCGGAAACGTAATCGCGTTTAAAAAAGTTTGAAGGCTTCCCTGCGCAAGAACGATAAACGCATCTTTTAGCGGATAACGTTCTGAGCCGCAAAGAACTGAATGTTCAAGAATGTGCGCAACGCCTGTGTTATCCTGCGGAAAGGTCGCAAACGCGAACGAAAAAAGATTTTCGATATCATCATTCAAAACGTGAAAAACTTCCGCGCCGGTTTTTTCGTGTTTTGCCCAAATACCGACGGCTTTAAGTTCTTCCAAATCAACTACGTCAAGGATACAAAAACCGCTGTCCAGTTTTTGATCTTTTTTTAAACTCGTACTGCTCATAAAACCACATCCTCATCGGTACTCAGCAAAATATCTCCGTTTTCGCGCGCAAACCTAAACCAGATAAGAAAATCCTTTGCTGCTGCGTCGGTTTCCCGTTTTGGTACTGCGCCCAGAATTTCAGATTCCTCGCGTATTATCTGCCTGCGTCCTGCAGAAATATTGGAAAGAATTTTTTCGTTAAATTCCTTGCTTTTACCTTTTAATAATAAAACGATTTCGTGTTCCGACATTGTTTTTAATTTATCCTGAATGGGACGATCGGATGCGTTAATAATATCATCAAGCGTATATAATTTTGCTTTAAGGTCTTGCCCCATTTCGGGGTCTTCTTCTTCAAGTTCATTTATTAGCTTGTCGCTGAAAGAAAAATCTCCCTGTTTTAAAATTGCAGCTAATGTTTGCATGCCGTCAATTTTAATATCTTTGGAGCCGCCGGCAATATGCCTCACTTTTTCTTTTAACGCCGCCGACACCTGTTCCAGAACTTCAGGAGATACTTCGCTTTGTTTTGCTATACGCACTAAAATATCGGCTTTTCGGCTTGGCAGCAGTTTACTTAAAACATCTGCGGTTAATTTTGCGGGCATCCTGCTTAAAATTAACGCTGATGTCTGCGAGCTTTCGTTTTTTAAAAGCATAACAAGCTGCTCTGTAGAAAACTCCTCTAAAAAACCAAAAATATTTTCTTTGGTTTCCGGAATCGCCCTGTTTAAAATTTCTTCGCCTTTTTCCGGTCCTTTTGCCGCATAAAGAATTCTGCGCGCGGCCTCAACGCCGCCTCTTGAAGAACCGGAAAAACCATAAGGCTGATTTGCAAGTAACGAATGAAACTCCGCAAAAATTTCATTTGCTTCTTCTGGTTTTATCACTTTGATAAATGTGATTTCTTTGGAAATTTGTTCTACCTGCTGAGGATCGAGCTCCGCGAGGATCTCTGCCGCTTGTTCGCTTCCAATCAATATGAGAAACTTGGCAACTCTGCGGTACTTTGATTCAACTATTTTTGATTCGGCAGGAACATAAGCAGGCGTTGCTGTTGGAATTGATTGCGGAACGGGCTGCGGTTTCTGTTTTGTTTCCTTGTAAAAAACCGGCGGCTCTTTCTGCAAGCCTGGATTCATGGTTTGTTTATACATATTTAAACCATGCTGAAGTATGTTCCCCATATGATAATATTGTATTATAATTCTTCTATATGAACAAGAAGTTTGCAGCTATTATACTCATCTTCTTTATTGGAAATGTTTTTTCATGTGAAAACAGGCAATCTGTATCGAGTCAGGAGTCAGCGGTTCGCCGGGTACGCGAAGCCGAAGAGCCGACAAGAGCAGAACGCGTAATGAGAGCTCTGTTACAGGCATACCCCAATCGTATTGAAAGAGTAGAGTTTCGCCGCGGCGACTGGGCGCTGTTAATGGATAACATCTGGTACTACTACGCCGGAGGAAGAATACTGCCGGAACATCGGGTTGAACATGCTTCAGAATACCGCTCCCTTCAATTTTATCCTTATCCGGCAGAACTTCCTGCATGGGTAAGACCAACCGCGGAAGAAGCGGAGCGGTACAGCACATGGACAACCAACAGAAGACAAAACAATGCAATTAGACGTTCTCCGTATTTTTTGGATGCGCTTTGGCAGGCATCAACACGTAACGAAACAGAAAATCGTATGGTGCGAATTACGTTCCTTGGGTTACGTGCAAGAATTCATCAGGCGATTCAGGGAGAACTTGCTCTTGTAGAAACGCGCATCCGCGCAATTGCATTAATGAACACGGAGGTTCAAGCATGGATAGAAAGTTTAAATCAGCTTGAGGGATACGGCTGGCGAAACATTGCCGACACTCAGGCAAGGTCGTATCATTCCTACGGTCTTGCGGTTGATCTTCTTCCAAGATCGATGGGAAGACTGCAAACATATTGGCTCTGGACTTCGCGGTACAGAGCAGACTGGTGGAATGTTTCGTATAACGAAAGATACCATCCTCCTGCCGCTGTTATTACCACTTTTGAAACATACGGATTTGTCTGGGGCGGCAAATGGCCGTTATTTGACACAATGCACTTTGAGTACAGACCGGAAATTTTAATATTGAACGGTTTATATAGGCAGAATTAGTTTTATAATAATTGGTTTTTATTAATCTCCGCACAAAGAAGATGATTACTTATATGCGGAGATTTGTTTTTTAGTTTTTGTTACTTGCCCATCGCTTTAGTTTAGGAAAATATTCATTCATATCCTTGCGGGCTGCATCGGCATCCGCGTACACATGCGGCACCCTGAAAGGAATGCATGATTCAATTACACCCTCCATCGTCGCGTTTGGATATATGAACTTTCCTTTTTTATAGCAATGTTCACAATAGTCTTGATTGTCTGTACCATCGGCATTAGTGCCTGGTTTAGCAAATTCAAATGGCGTAGCACAGGATTGACAGATTTTTTCCATAACGATATCTCCCTCAAAATTTTTTTACAGTTTCTTAAGAAACTTTACTTTTATTTTAAAAAAATAAAAGTAAAGTAAAACCAACTATAGTTTACATTTTGTCAACCTGTGGTTGCGTTTTTTTTAATCATTAAACACCTAAAAATATTTATTCCGGTTCTTTTTTTATGTTTCCTGTGATTTCAATAACATTATTATCCGGGTCATACAAATTAAAATAGCTATAACTTGCATGTACTTGTCTGATTTCTGTAGATACCCCAATGTTTAAATTTTTTATCCTTTCGTATTCAGACTGTAAATCATTAACCCAAAAGTTTAATGCAAATTTATGATCTCCGCTTCCGCTGTAATCATGACCTTTTAGATTTGACTCGTTCATTATTGACATATAAATACCGTCATACAAAAATTGAGCAAAAGTATTATGCGCCAATTTTGAAGCGCGCATTGATAGAAAAATTTCGTAAAAATACAATGATTCCTTAAAATTTTTTACTATTAAATAGATGCCAAAACGTAATTTATTTTTATTTGTTTTATTGAATGACATTTTATTAATTGCCAGCAATTCATCAGTAGTAACCGAGAATATACTGCTCATTGTTATAATTTTATCAACTTCAGGAAGAGATTGGCCAAGTTCCCATTTTGAAACAGATTGCCGTGATACACCGAGCTTCTCAGCCAAAATTTCCTGTGAAAATCCATTTTTTAGTCTGCATTCCTGTATTTTTCGTCCAATACTTAACAAATTTAATCCTTATTATTTTTTATACTAAAAATATAACAAAATAATAAACTTGTCAACTTGCGGTTGCCTAAGCAACAAAGTTGATTAATCAACTTTAAACCGGGATACTTCCTTAATTAAGATATTAATGCCATCACGGTTTTTTGCCGTTAAATCGTTGACTTCATTTACCGCTGAGTTTATCTGTTCTGCACCGGAAGATATTTCATTTATTCCGGAAGATATTTCTTGTGTTGCTTTTTCAAGATTTTGGCTTTCATTAATTACTTCTTTAGCGCCCTCAAGCATCTCGTTACTGCTGTCATCTACAAGATGAGTTATTTCGTTAACTTCGGAAACACCTTCAAGTATCTGCTTGCTTCCTTCTCCCTGTTCTTCCATTGAGCGGCGAATATTATCTTCCTGTTCCGCAACTATCCTGACGCTTGTGTCAATTGCTTCGAATTTATTTAAGACGTTTGCAGTTGATTTTGTTATCTTGTCTATTGATGTCTTTATCTTTTTAAGCACATTACTGATTGTCTTTGACTGTTCGCTTGAATTCTCGGCAAGTTTACGAATTTCATCAGCGACTACAGCAAAACCTTTTCCTGCTTCTCCCGCATGCGCGGCTTCGATTGCGGCATTCATTGAAAGCAGGTTTGTCTGGCTTGCGATATTTTCCATAACCGCGTTAATTTCCAACAAACCTTCAGATTCCCGGGCAATTTCCTGAATGTCTGAAGAAACTTCCTGTAGTCCGTTTCTGCCTACTTCGGAAGCATCTTTTAATGTTGAAACATTTTTTGAATTCTTGACGAGCGTATCGGTAACTGATTGAATGTTGGCAACCATTTGCTGTATGGCAGAGGACGCGCTTGAAACATGAGCGCTTTGATTATCAACATGTCCGTCAAGTTTTCTAATATTAACAGTTAACTGATCCATTGTAGAGTGTGTTTCTGTAACACTGGCGCTCTGATTAATAATACGCGCTTTAATACTTTGAATGTTAGCAGAAATTTCGTTTACTGCTGAGGCAGTCTCATTCATATTGCCCGCAAGATTATCGCCGATACCTGATAAAACATGAGCTTCATTTTTTATATTTAAAACAAGATTTTTTATTTTTTCCAATGTTGTATTAAAGAAACGGGCAAGGTCTGTTATTTCGTCATTGCCATGCAATGGTATCGATCTGGTTAAATCGCCTTCGCCTTCAGAAATATCCTTTAAAGTATTTGTTACTGCAATGATCGGTTTTGTCGTATAACCCATAACAAAAAAAGCAATTACTGCCGCAGCTATGATAAATATTGCCGCAAAAATAATTGTTATTCTTGTCATTTGACTTACTTCTTTCGTAATGTAAGATTCTCTTGCGGCAATCATAACAGACCATGTTCTGCCGGAGTTACTGATTTGGAAAGACGCCAGGTCCATAACAAGAACATCACGCATTGCGCTTGAATATACGGAACAATGAAATTCTTCTCCATTATTAACGGCTTTCATTGCATCCTGCATATAATTACCGTATACGGTATCTACCTCGGTTAAATTTTTTCCTACACGATCAGCAAATGTATGAGCCAGAATAAATCCGTTGCTGGAATAAGTAATCATAGCTGCAATTTCTTCATGAGCCGCAACTGTCTGTTCCAACAGCGTCTGAATAGCGTCAATAATTAAAAGTAAACCTACCGCTCCTACTACTTCCCCTGTAGAGGAAGATATGATTGGAACCGCAAGATTAAGACAAAATGTATTTCTGCCGTTAATTACTCTGGGTATAGGATGATCAACAAAATCATTTAACCTGTTTGATCCGCTCAGCCATTCAGTATGAGATCTAAAATACGCGTCTCCCATGGATCTGTGTTCCATTTGACCGGACTCTTTAGTAAAAGTAGTAGTATATTGACCTGTAGCAGTAGAACCCAGGCGGCCTATATTTTGAGCATCCATACCGTCAACGGTATTGGGTTTCCAGTAAGTATAAATGATAGACCATGTGGTCTCTGCTTCAAGCGTAGCCATTAGCATATTGTCAAACTGATCCCGTCTCATTTGTGCAGGTATATTTTCGTACTCGGACATAACATTTGCCAAAGTGCGAACCGCCCTTAGATGACCTTCTACTCTGCCTTTCCAGAATGCAGCTTGTACATCAGTAAGATTTCCCAGAGATTGCTTGCTCAAATTTATGCTGTTGTTGGAAGCTTGCCACAAAAGAAGCATAGAAAGTCCAATCAAACCCACAGCGAATATACATGATACTAAAAGACTTAATTTAACTTTAATTTTCATTATAAACTCCTTTGTTTATTGATATTTGGTTTTGACAGGATGTTATCACGGTTTTTTTAATGAAAAAATTAAATGAACTCTTGTTATTCAAAAGAACCTACAAACCGTTTGTGTGAAATTATAATATATTATACATTATATTAAAATGTCAAGTTTAAATTTTAATAATGTTCCAAATTCTATTTTTTATACATTTTCGCCTAACATTCAGTTATGCGCAATAAAAACCGGTAAGAATTATAAAAATTAAATACAAAGAAAAATCAATATGTATAAAAAATCATACACTTTTAATTTATTCAAAATAATCAAAAATAATCATATTGCATAATATCTGAAAATGTCAAATGCACGCTTAAACTGTGATTGATATTCCTTCGCCTAACAATGCTTTAAATTCTTTTTCGTCCAAAGTTTCTTTTTCCAAAAGCGCTCCCGAAACTCTGTCAAGAATATCACGGCGTTCGCCAAGAATTTTTTTTGCCTTGGCGTATTCTGTTTCTATAATACGCGCCACTTCTTCGTCAACGTATTGCTGGGTTGTTTCCGCGTATTCGCGCTGGAAACTGGGTTCGCTTCTTTCCTGACCTGTCATGCTCATGCCGCGCGATGTTAACGCAACGTTTTTAAAACGATCGCTCATGCCGTAATCGGTGATCATTTTGCGCGCAATGTCTGTCGCCTTTGTAAGATCGTTTGCAGCTCCCGTTGAATATTCGCCGGAGACCATCTCTTCTGCGATTCGTCCGCCAAGGAGAATATCAATCCTTCCCAGAAGATCGGACTGCGTGATCGTATAACGATCCTCAACGGGGAGCATAAGCGTATAGCCAAGCGCGAAGCCGCGCGGAATAATTGAAATTTTTGTAACAGGATCGGAATTTGGCGTATAGGCGGCAATCATTGCATGACCCGCTTCGTGATACGCTGTAAGTCTGCGTTCTTCCGGCTTTAATACGCGCGTTTTTTTCTGAAGACCCGCGTAAGTTTTTTCGATAGCTTCGTCAAAGTCAAGCTGCGAAACCAATTTACGTCCCGCTCTTACAGCAAGAAGCGCGGCTTCGTTTACAATGTTCGCTAAATCCGCCCCGGAAAGACCGGACGTTGTACGCGCAACTTTTTCCAAATCTACAGAAGGATCGCGTCTTACATTTTTTGAATGTATTTCTAAAATTGCTTCCCTTCCCTTAACATCAGGTTTATCGACAAGTACCTGACGATCGAATCTGCCGGGGCGAAGGAGCGCAGGATCTAAAACATCGGGTCTGTTTGTAGCGGCAAGAATTATCAATCCAACTGTGCCGTCAAAGCCGTCCATTTCTACAAGAAGCTGATTGAGCGTTTGTTCGCGCTCATCGTTGCCGCCTGCGATGCTGTTGATTCTGCTTTTACCGATTGCGTCTAACTCGTCAATAAAAATTATGCATGGCGCTTTATTTCTTGCCTGCTTGAATAAATCGCGCACACGCGCGGCTCCAACGCCGACAAACATTTCAACAAAGTCCGCGCCGCTCATGCGGAAAAACGAAACTCCCGCTTCGCCTGCGACTGCGCGCGCAAGAAGAGTTTTTCCCGTTCCAGGCGGCCCGACTAAAAGTACACCCTTTGGTATCTTGCCGCCAATCTCTTTGTATTTATCGGGGCTCTTTAAAAAATCGACAACCTCGACAAGTTCTTCTTTTGCTTCATCTACGCCTGCAACATCATGAAAGCGCGTGGTAATGTCACCTTCTGCGACAATGACCGCGCGGTTTTGTCCCACAGAAAGAACATTGCCGCCCATTCCGCCGATGCGTTTTATAACAAAACGCCAGATGAGTATAAAGAAGGCAATTGGCAGCACCCAGCTTAAAATAAATCCGATAACTGCGTTTCCTTCGCGCGAAACCATGCCGTACGCAACATTGTTATCGTCCAGAAAAATTAAAAAACTCTCGCTTATGATCGATACCGTGCGGTAAACCCTGTCCTGCTGCGAACCGTAGGAACGCGATGGTGATCTCGATTCTCTTCTGTCAGGGTTTGTATATCCCGTGATATAAGAATCAGTCATTACAACGCGTTTGATCTCGCCGGATGAAATTCGTGATTTAAATTCGGAAAAATCGATCGCAGGATTCAACCTGTTAAGAAAAACAAAATTGAAAAGACTCATCCCGACAAGCAGGATTGCAAGATAAATTAAAAGATATTTCCAGCCGCCAAACCCCTTAAAGTCGGGCATTTTGCCTCCGCCGAAAGGAAACATGGGACCGTCATTTTTATCCTTTTTGTCACCAGAATTATCGCTCACCTTAAAAGTATACCATACATGGATATATTTATGCTACTATGTACCATGATGAAAAGCCCCTTATACCTGATTGATGCTTACGGTCTGATTTATCGTTCATATTTTGCCTTTTTAACCCGGCCTCTTCGCAATAATGCGGGAAAAAACGTCTCTGCGCTGTTTGGTTTTGCCCGTACAATTGTTTCCCTGTTAAATGACGGCGCCCCGATAGCAGACAGTAAAGGAAACAGGCTGGAGAAACTGGAAAAACCTCTGCGGATGGCTGCAATTTTCGACTCGCGTTCTCCTACCTTCCGCCATAAAATGTACAGTGAATATAAGGCAAACAGGCAAAAAACGCCTGAAGATCTTCACGAGCAAGTTCCGTTAGTTGAAGAATTTTTAAACACGCTTGGAGTCAAATGCTTAAAGGCCGAAGGATTCGAGGCTGATGATATTATCGCCACGCTCGCGCAAATGTGCCGCAGCGAAAAACGTCAGTGTTATATTCTTTCGTCAGATAAAGATCTATTGCAGCTTGTCGGGGACGGCATATTTGAACTTCGTCCCGCAAAAATAAACAGAACAGAAGCAATTCCAACAAGCGCAGGACCTGCGTGGGATCTTGTCGGTTATGAAGAAGTAAAAAATGAATGGGGCGTTGAACCTTCAAAAGTTTTGGATCTGCTTTCATTAGTCGGCGACAGTTCCGACAATGTTCCCGGCGTAAAGGGAATCGGCGAAAAAATAGCGATTAAATTGATGTCGCGTTACGGTTCCCTTGATGACATATATAAAAACATTGCCGCAATTGAAGGCTCTACCGGAAAAAAAATGGCAGAAGGAAAAGAAAGCGCGTATTTTTCTCAATCGCTTATTCGTCTGTGTTACGATGTTGAAATACCAATTTCTTCCATTGATGAAGATTTGTCAATTGAGAATGCAGACCGAAGCGCAGGAGCCGGCATACTTATGCGCGAAGGCATTCGCCAAAGCGCCAAGCAACTGGATCCAAATGCTTCACCGCGTGCCTCGCAGCCTGACCACTCCGGCGCAGGCAGGCAAACAGGAGAACAGGAGAGCGGTTCTGAAGGACAAATTGACGCAATTAATTTCGGCACGGCGGATTCTTCGCTTCTTGGCGACGGCGTTTATAAAACAATTCTTGATCTTGACGAATTAAATACGATTTTAGAGAAAGCAAAAAAACAAAAACTTTTATCGCTGGATTTTGAAACCGATTCGCTTGACGCATGGAACTCCCGTCCCATAGGAATTTCGATTGCGATAAAACCAAAAGAAGCGTATTATGTGCCTGTTGCGCCGCACGGCGTAACCGCGGAAAACGAAAACTCAAGCGCTCCTTCAGAATTTTTAAGCCCGGAAAAAGTCCGCGCGCTTTTTTCTCCCGTTTTTGCAGACGGCGAAATGACAATTATTGCGCATAACGCAAAATTCGATTATAAAGTCAGCCGCGGCTGGGGTATTGAACGCTGGAAATGTAAAATCTGGGACACAATGATCGCGGCATGGATTACAGATCCTGAGCGCAACAACTATTCGCTGGATTCATTGGTTTCATATACGTTCGATTGTTCGCCGGTAAAATATATGGACATTGTAGCGAAGGGAGCTGCCTTTGATTCTGTTTCTCTGGAAACGGCAACGCGGTATTCCGGCGAAGACGCCGATTTTTGCCTCAGGTTAAAACAGTATCTTGAACCCATGCTTTCCAAAACAGACGCTGTCAATTTATTTGAGAATCTGGAAATGCCGCTTTTACCCATTCTTGCCGAGATGGAAGGCGAAGGTATCAAAATCGAACCCAAAGCGCTGATCGATTACGGAAAGGAACTTGCAAACGAGCTTGAACAAATTCAGGCGGATACATGGAAACTCGTCGGACACGAATTTAATTTATCAAGCACCAAACAGCTTCAGGAAGTATTATTTGTGGAGAGGAAACTAAATCCCGGCAAAAAAACAAAAACAGGCTTTTCTACAGACGCGGCGGCGCTGGAAATACTTGCGCGCGAAGACCCTGTGCCGGCGTTAATTCTTCGAAACAGAACGCTTGCAAAATTAAAATCAACATATGTCGATACGTTAGCTGACATGGCTGACAGCGAAGGAAGGCTGCACACAAATTTTGTGCAGACGGGAACCGCGACAGGCCGCCTTTCGAGCCGCGAGCCAAATTTGCAGAACATCCCAATACGCGCGGAAGAAGGCCGCCGTATCCGTGAAGCGTTTGTCGCAAAAGAAGGACACTTGCTTATCTCCGCAGACTACAGCCAGATTGAGCTTGTCGTACTGGCTCATTTGTCTCAGGATAAAAACCTTATTTCCGCGTTTAACGATAATGTTGATATTCATACGCGAACCGCCGCGTTAATTTTCGGCGTTGGTGAAGGTGACGTAAAAACCGAACAGCGCCGCATGGCAAAGACAATAAATTTCGGCGTAATCTACGGCATGAGCGCGTTCCGCCTTGCCAATGAATTAAGCATAAGCCGCACCGACGCGCAGCGGTTTATCGACGCATATTTCAAAACCTACTCCGGCGTAAGTCAATTCATAGAAGAAACCATAAAAAAAACTGAACAGTTGGGTTATGTAACGACAATCTCAGGCAGGCGGCGTTATATTCCAACCATAAGATCCAACAATAAAACCGAAAAAGCAGCAGCCGAAAGAATCACGGTAAATACGCCGATTCAAGGGTCTGCGGCGGATATTGTAAAAACAGCAATGTTGAATTTGGATAAAAAACTGATTAAAACTCCCGCAAAGCTTCTTTTACAGGTTCATGACGAGCTAATTCTTGAATGTCCAAAAAATGATTGTGATGACATCGCACTGATAGTAAAAACTGAAATGGAAAGGGCAATAATGCTTACCGTCCCGCTTCGGGTGAGCGTAGAAAAAGGCGTTTCATGGGGAAGTTTTCATTAAAAATTGACAAAATTTCATAAAATTCATACAAAAAAGTTGAATTTCTGTATCGTTACCCTTTGCCTAATTTTTTAAAATGCTGTACAATGAGTCACCTAGTTTTGATTCTTAAGAGGTTAAAAGAATGGGAAAAATATCACTTACTCCTGTTGTAAAAATAGAGTATGAGAAGTGTATCAACTGTTATGCCTGCATTGCTGAATGTCCGGTAAAGTACTGCATGGATGGTTCGGGAGAAAAGCTGACGATAAACCATGACACCTGCATTGGATGCGGAAGTTGTATTAACGTTTGCTCTCAAAAAGGTCACTTTGCCCGCGGACTTGTTGACGACACTCCGGTTTTTTTTGATGCTCTCAAAAGAGGCACAAAAATAGTCGCGATAGCAGCTCCGGCTGTTGTTTCATTCTTTGGCGATCATTTCCTCAATATTAACGGCTGGTTTAAATCGATCGGTGTCAAAGCGATTTTTGATGTCAGCTTCGGCGCAGAGTTAACTGTTGTTTCCTATCTTGATTATATAAAGCATCACAAACCAAGGACAGTAATTGCTCAGCCTTGTCCTGCCATCGTAAATTATATTGAGATATACCGCCCGGAACTGTTGCCGTATCTTGCTCCTGCGGACAGTCCAATGCTGCACACTATTAAAATGATCCGCGAATATTTTCCCGAGTACAAAGATCATAAAGTGGTGATCATTTCTCCGTGCGCAGCCAAGAGACGCGAGTTTGATGAGACAAGGCTAGGCGACTATAACGTCACAATGGTGTTTTTAAAAAAGTATCTCGAAGATAATAATATTAATCTTGGAAAATTTCCTCAAATTGAATATGACGGACCCAGAGCGGAACGCGCGTCAGGATTTTCTTCTCCCGGCGGCTTACTGGATACAGTTGAACGTTACATACCCGGCATCAGCAGAAAGTCACGCAAGATCGAGGGTGTCCATTCTGTTTATCACTATCTTGATATAATGGCAGAGCTTATTAAAACCGATACAAAAATCGCGCCTTTAATAGACTGTCTTAATTGCGAAAAAGGCTGTAACGGCGGTCCCGGCACCGGCAACAGTGAAAGAGCTCTGGCGCATCTGGAAAACCCGGTTCGCAAGCGCACTGCAGATAATGAAAAAATGCTGAGACCCGGATTAAAGCCGGAGAAGGTGTACAAGAAATACCATAGTATGCTGGAAAAGTACATGAAAAAAGGTTTATACACCCGTACTTACCGCAATCTTTCAGGTAACAATACTCTAATAGAACCAAGCGAAGAGGAACTGACCGAAGTTTACCACAGTCTGAGAAAAAACGGAAAAGAAGACTTATACAATTGCACAGCCTGCGGTTACGGAACCTGCAAGTCGATGGCGACAGCTATCTTTAACAAACTTAACAAACCTGAACATTGCATGCACTATATTATGGCGCGGCTTAAAGATGAAATGAAAACCGAAGAACTTATAAGGCAGCTTACCAAAAATATTCTCGAAATTTCAGGACTTGTTAACGGAATTTCCGAAACAATACACGAATTAAACGAAGTCATTGGAGCGCAGATCGAAGCTGTTAATGTATCGTCTCAAAAAACCGAAAAAATGCTGAAATCTTTCACCAATACTTCAGAAATTTCGCGTAACAAGCAGAGTGACATAAAAGAGCTGATGGAAAATGCCGTAAAAAGCCAGGACTCCATGCGCGAAACCATTCAATCGGTACAGGGTATTTCTCAATCGGTTGACGGCATTGGTTCTGCGATCAAAATCATCACCGCAATTGCAGCTAACACTAACCTATTGTCCATGAATGCGGCAATTGAAGCTGCTCATGCAGGGGAAGCCGGAAAAGGCTTTGCCGTCGTTGCAGATGAAATCCGCAGACTTTCTGAAAGTACGAGGGAAAATTCGCGCAACATTTCCATTACATTAAAGAGCATTATCGACGGCATAACAATTACTTCAAGGCGTTCAAGCGATACAGACGCAAGAATTACCGAAATGTCCGAAGAGATTAATGACTTCGCGCAGACCATGAAAGATCTTATAAACACATTTAACGAGCTCACGCTTGAAAGCAATGGAATAATAAGCGCGCTGGATTCATTGAAAAATCAGACAGACACGGTAAAAACGGATTATGCCGGCATACTGTCAAAAATTGACAAGCTGCGTATTTCTGTGCATGAACTTGAAGAACTAGCAAGAAAGAAAGAAACAGCGAAACACGTCTGATTAATTTTTATATTTTTATTCGGCCCCTGAAGCTGCGCGACAATGTAAGTTTATCTATATACTCAATATTTCCGCCGACGGGCATTCCTGACGCAAGACGCGTAATTTCGATTTGATAATTTTTTAAAGTTTTTTGCAGGTAAAGCGCGGTTGTATCGCCTTCGACTGTGGGATTCAATGCGAGAATTATTTCTTTAACGCCGTCAAGGCGGTTTAAAAGTTTATCTATGGAAAGATTTGCAGGGCTTACCCCTTCCAGCGGAGCAATTAATCCTCCAAGAACATGATACACGCCGGAGAACTCGCGTCCTTCTTCGATTATGCGCATATCCTGCGCGTTTTCTATAACGCAAATAATTGATTTGTCCCTATTTGGATCGGAGCAAACATTGCAAGGATCGGCTTCTGTAAAACCGCCGCAAGTGCCGCACCTTCGAATCGCCTGATGAAGAGTTGTAAGTTCTTTAGCAAGCGTATGCGCAAGGGCAGGGCTTGAATCAAGAATGTGATACACAATACGACCGGCGCTTTTTTTTCCGATTCCGGGCAGTTTAGAAAACAGCGTTACCAATCTGTCGAGAGCGTTCACATTACTCCCGGGAAACCCATGGCTCCGGCCTGACTTGCTATTGCGTCTTTTACTTTTGTCATGCCGTCGGTAAAAGCCGCCATAACCAAATCCTGCAGCATTTCCGCGTCGTCCATTGCCTGCGGAGCAATTCGTACTGCAAGCACTTCCAGTTTTCCGTTAAAATCAACTTCTACAAGTCCGGCAGCCGCCGCGCCTGTCGCTGTAATATGTCCCAGTTTTTCCTGAAAGCCGTTCATCTGCTCCTGAATTTTTTGCGCGTTTTTTAATATGTCAAATGGATTAATATTCATATACACTCCGTAATTTTTGGACTAATAATTCAGGGAACTACAGTTCCAGGTATTATTGATAACACATTTTCTACCTGCGGCGGATTTCCTGAAGACTCTTTTCCATGAACCGCTTTGTCCCACATCGGCACATCTTCGTCATCGCCTGTTCCGTTTTCCTTTGCAGCTAACATACGATGAAACTCATCGGTTAACGACCTTTCGCCCGGCGAATTGCCCGCAGGTGCGGATTGCGGCGCTGACGGCATGGATTGCGGCGCTGAGCTGTTACGCGAAACATTGGACTGCGTCCTGTTAATTGCCGCGCCGCTGCCGGGAGCGCCTAAAACGCTTCGCGCATCTTCAATCGCTTCCTTTAATTCTGCGGGCGATACCCATTTACTGAGCCATGTTAGTTTAGAAACAGCGGTTTCAAGTTCAAAACGCGGCGATACTGAATAGCGAATATCGCGGTAGCAGTCAAGCAAAATATCCAAAGCCTGTTCCAACCTGATTGAGTCAAGCGCATCAAGCGTTTTTGCAGAAAACAACGAAGAGCGGTATCCCAAAAGCGATTCTCTGGTAATGCCGTTTTTTAATAAAAGCAAACTGCGGTAGTACCCTGTAAGATCTATAACAAACTGTTCGATTGCAACGCCGCTTCCAAGAATTTCATCTGTAAGCGCAAAAGCGGACGGCGCGTCATTCGCGGCGCAGCTTTCCGCCAATGCGTTTAATTTTTCAAGACCGATGATACCAAGCTTTTCGCGGATTAAACTGCTTTGAATATTGCCTGCGGAAAAAGATACGACCTGATCAAACAGGGTAAAAGCGTCGCGCATGCTCCCCGTTGATTCTCTTGCAATCCAGAAAAGCGCGTCATCCTCTGCCTTAATATTATTTTCTTCGCAGATTTTTTTTAGTATCCCCTGAATTGTCTCGATGGGTATCAATCTAAAGTTAAACTGCTGACACCTGCTCTTTATTGTTGCAGGGACTTTATGAAGCTCTGTTGTTGCAAAAATAAAAACGATATACGGCGGAGGCTCTTCTATTGTTTTTAAAAGCGCGTTAAATGCGCTGGTAGAGAGCATATGCACTTCATCAATAATATAAACCTTGTAACGCCCTGCCTGCGGAGGAAAAAGAACCTCGTCTTTAATTTGGCGCACATCATTTACAGAATTATTTGAAGCGCCGTCAATTTCCAGCACGTCCATGCTTGCGCCCTGACTTATCGCGCGGCAATTATCACAGACTCCGCACGGTTCTCCGAGAGGAGAACCTAATTCATTTTTGCCGTTGTTGGCTGTGCAGTTTAAAGAACGCGCAAGGATTCGCGCCGCGCTTGTTTTTCCGCATCCTCTCGGTCCGGAAAAAAGGTAAGCATGGGCAATTTGAGCGTTTTTTAGTGAATTTTTAATGGTAGAGACGACAAATTCCTGCCCCGCCAATTCATCAAAAGTTTTTGGGCGGTATTTTGAGGCGGTTACTACGTATCGATCTGCCATGAAGATAGTATATAAAAATATTTTTTCATTGTCCACGGAGTAAAAAAACGCTCTGCGGCAGGAGGGCCGCGGCGCAGCAAGAATCCGCTTACCGTTGCTTCCTTCCGGACCTGGCGGGGTTAGGCGGCGCTTACTCGCACGGTTCCTGACGCAGAACAATTCCATGGTATAACGCAAGAGGCTCCGTGGTCAAGCGTTAAGAAAACGTTCAATATGTTAAAAAACAATTAAACGGAATTAATAATCAGTTAACGTACTTTTTTATTTTTTTATTCCGGTAATACTAAAAACATCAAATTTTTCGGAGGTTTTTTATGAAAAGAATTTTAGTAATTTTGTTAATGACGGCATTATCGGCATCGGCTGCTTTTGCGCAGAATCTCACTCTGGGCGGATATTTTAACAGCGGACTTGGAGTGGTAGTAGTTGGAGATGAGGAATTGTTTTTAAAAGCGTTCGGCGTTGACTCCGACAGCAACGGTTACAGGTTCCGTTTAAATGGTTCTTATCAGAATGAAGCAAGAAGCGCTGGTATCAGATTTAGAATCCAATCACAGCGGACAACTGCTCTTTCGGGAACTGCTGCCTCAGGCGCAGCTCCTGCGGATCATACGCATAGTGTCAGCGGTTTTAACATGTATTTTTCTGTGCCAATTGCTTTTGGTTTTGTAAATTTCTTTGAGAACAGATTGAACATTAACGCCGGCATTATAGAAGACAGCTCGTGGCAGACAGCGGACTGGTGGTTTAATGATGACGCAGGCGAAGGTCTCGGCGTATTGTTAAAAGTAAATCCCTTTGACGGATTTAGTCTTGGTCTCGGAGCTTATACGATTACGCAGCTTGGCGGCGGCGCAAATAATGTTCTTGCACGTAACATCGACGCCAGAGTTGATCTTGAAAATGCAAAATATACCATAGGCGCTTCCTATACAGTGAAAGATGTTTTTTATATCGGCGCAACTTTCCGTACAGAAAGCACAGCGGGAGGAGCGAGTGTCACAGGAACAACAGCTACCATTGGATCAACAATAGACGACAACAAAGGTTCAAGCATGATAGTCGGCGATTTACGCATTCTTGCAGTACCAAATCTGACCGCAGTTGTGGCAGTAGCGGCTGACAATCTTCAGGATTTTGACAACAGAGGTTTAATGTTCATTTCCGAAACCTTTGCATACAAAATTAATGATGAGCTGAATATTGGGCTTAATGCGGTACAGTTTATTTATCAAAATGGCAGTAACATGAGTATGCTTTTTAATCTTTGGGGAAGCTATGCTTTCGGCAATATCGTTCCCCGTTTGGATTTGGTATATTTTTTAAACGGCACAAGCGATCGCGCGACAACTGCCGCGGCTTCGGCAAACCCGCGATATCATCGCAGAGGTTATGCTCCTTTGTCGAACGCAGCTGAACATACTGTATTAAGTTTTAGGCCGTCAGTCAGGATTAACATTGACGGAAGAACTCATTTTGAAATCGGCAATGCGACTTATATTGATTCAGCGGCATCAAATCAAACTTTTTGGGGAAACACCAGCGAAAGAATAACAAACGTGTTCTATCTCGATTTTAGATGGAGCTTCTAAAAAAACACGGTAGCAGCTACAGTAATTGTTACTGTAGCTGCTACCAAAGCTGTTACCATACCTGTTACCAAAGCTGCTAATGTAGCTGCTACCAAAGACCTTACTTGAATAACTTATTAATTACTTTTCCATAATTGTCCATAATCTTCGCGCGAATCAGTTCGCCTTTGCCGGAAAGTTCCTTGCCGGATTCAAAAGGTCTTGCGTTTATCACAAACTTGTTGATGCGCTCGTAGGCTTTAAAGCCGTTTTTCTGGCTTATGCGCTCGGAGATTTCGCGCGAAATTAATTCATTTATTTCCGGCTGCTGAAGCAGTAATTCGTAATCGACAATTGGAATCGCGATTTCCTCGGCATAATCCATAATTGCCTGCTGCCACGGAATGATAAGCGCCGCAAGAAATTTCTGGTCTTGTCCTGCTACCATACACATCTGAATGTACGGGCTCTCCCTTAATTTGCACTCTATCGGAACAGGCTCGACGTTTTCACCGCCGCGCAGAACGATTGTATCTTTCGCGCGGCCTGTTATGCGAAGCTCGTTATTACGGGTAAGCATTCCGATATCGCCTGTGTTAAACCATCCGTCGCCGTCAAGGAAAACGGCTGTAACATCGGGTTTTTTGTAATAACCCTTCATAACCTGTTTTCCCCTAACATGAATTATACCGTTGCGGCCGGGCGGCAGAGATTTACCGTTTTTGTCAATAATTTTTGCTTCTGTGTTTGTCAGAAGCTGGCCGATTGTTCCGCGCCGCGATTTTTTATATTGACGCACAGAAACAAGCGGAGCAGTTTCGGTCAATCCGTAACCCTCCTGCAGCCTTATGCCAATCGAATTAAAAAATAAATCCGCCTTGGCAGGCAGCGAACCGCCGCCTGAAATTCCCGCCTTAAAACGTCCGCCGAAAACGCGCGCTATTCTGTTAAACACAATTAACTGGGCAAGACCGCGCGCGGGAAGAAGCAGAAGCCATGGAATAAAACCGATTATCGAATCTATAAAACGAATGCGTCCGTAAAAATTCGGCAAAAGGCAGAAGGTTAAATCTTTAAAATGCGTAAACATCATCGATGCGGAAACTGCCAAGTCGTATACTTTTTTTGCAAAAGCGCCTTTTGCCTTTACTTTGCGGTTGATGCCGTCCATGATCGCTTCCCAAATTCGCGGGACGCTTACCATCCAGTGAGGACGAATGGCCTTTAAATCTTCCATCAATATGGGGCCGATTGGTTTTGAATATGCTATCGATGTGTTGTAATAAAAAATCGCGTATTCCATCAATCTTTCGTATACATGCCAAACCGGCAGCATTGAAAGCCATATATCGCCGGGTTTTAATTCAAAAACCAATTGAAAATGCGGAAGCTGAGTTAAAAAATTTCTGTGGCAAAGCATTACGCCTTTGGGTTCGCCGGTTGTGCCGGAAGTAAAAATGATGGTCGCTAAATCTTCGCCGTCACCCTTATCCATTTCTTCCTCAACGCTGCTTGCAACATGCAGATTTTCGCGTTTTTGTCCCTTTGCAAGAAGGCTTGCAAAATATATCACTTTTATTCCGGCTTCCCTGCATGCCGTTTCTGCCGCGTCATCTACAGGATCAAATGTGATTATCGTTTTTACGATCGAAACATCCGCTCTGCACTCAAGCATTTTTTCTACCTGTTTTTGGTTTTCCATAAAGACAACCTCACAACTGGTAAACGTCAATATATAGGTAAGTTCCTGATTTGTAATATCGCAGCCGCGCGGAACGTCAACTGCGCCTATGGAAAGAATGCCGAAATCCGTTACCATCCATTCCTGACGGTTATCTGCAAACAAGCCGATCCTGTCGCCGCGCTTTACGCCAAGTTCCAGCAATCCGGCTCCGACATAAAGCACGTCTTCATAAAATTGATGATAGGTAACAGAACAGTACTTTCCTTCCTTATCTTTATAGTACTGTATGTTGATATCCGGCATTTCTTTGGTTCGGGCTCTTAACATTAATGGCAATGTCTTGTCCATAGTAATACTCCAGTTTGACAATTATTGTCATTGTGTCATAATAAGAAAAATAAGTCAATAGTAAAAAAACAAGGTCTTGTTGTAATGCTGGATTTTTTATAAAATAAGTGATATAACTAATGTATAATTCATATACTCACATGGAAAACAGGGCGGAGGATAAAATGACGAAATTTAAAAGAATATTATGTTTGTTTACGGTTTTTTTCTTATTGGCTGCAGGTTCAGCTTTTTCTCAAAATATAATTAACAACATAACAGATGTTGTTAATGATTTTTCGGGAGCGCTGGTTAACTCGTTGCCGTTTAATTCGACAATCGGTCTTAACTGGTCGGACGCGCACATTGGAAAATTCTTTCCATCAGCGCCGCCGCATTTTGGTATCGGTCTAACTATAGGCGTTACGTCGATTCCAATCGGCTCAATTAACGAATTGGCAGAGGTGTTTGGCGTTAATTTACCTGCCGATGTTGATCTTGGTTTTCCGATGCCTGCCTACACATTAGACGCAAGAATCGGCGGTTTTTTCCTGCCGTTTGATATCGGCATAAAGTTTGGTTATTTGCCGCAGATTGAATTATTAACCGAGATGACCGGATTTGGCATGAACTATATGCTTATGGGAGCGGACATACGTTATCAATTGTTGGATTTAAAATTCCTGAAATTTTCTGTTGGCTTGGGTTATAACCGTCTGGAAGGAGGCGTTTCCCAGGGTATTGGAGACTCAATAACGATAAATTACGGTCCTTATTCACTTAGCGCAACTCAGCCGGAATTAGGGCTTCGATGGGAAACCGATGTTATAGAATTTAAAGCTCAGTTATCATTTCCAATAGTGGTTGTTACTCCGTATGTTGGTATAGGCGCAAGTTATGCGTGGTCAAAAGCCGGTTATGGCTTAACCTCAACGATTACTGCAACTGCCAACGGCGTATACGTACCGGATATTGAGCAAATAGTTGATGAATTAAACAACCTGGGTCTTAGCGGCATCACAAGTAATGGTTTTGAACAGATGGTCGAAGCAGAAGGATTTAATTTCAGGCTTTTTGGAGGGCTTTCTGTCAATTTACCGTTTGTAAGATTTGACCTGACAGCAATGTATAATTTGATGGACACGATTTACACTGAAAACTTCAATTTATCAAGTTTAGGAATTACGTTTGGTGTAAGATTGCAGCTATAAAAAAAACCCCCCGGGAAAAGGAGGTGAGGAAACCCGGGGAGTTGCTGATATACGCAGCATTTTTGGTCTGTGGTGCCAGTGTGTATCAGTTGATATAAACATAGTCATTTTTAACAGCAGGGTCAAGTACTTTATTGCTCAATAACGCTAATTGTGGGATACTTAACGGATGAATAAACTATCCAGTTCATTTAATTCAGGACGCGCTGTCTTCTTTTTGATGATTTTTCTGTGCATTATCTTTGCAGGAGCCGTCTTAAAGATCGCTTCCACGGTTATATTGCCTTTTGTGATAGCTGCATTACTCGCTTTTGTTACTTATCCGCTGATAATCGTTATGGATAAGCTGCGTTTTCCGCGTTTTATATCGATTTTGTTTATTGTTTTTATAATTGTTTCCGGAATTTTTCTGTTCGGCGTTGTACTTTTTACATCCGGCAAGATGGTTATTGAACTATACCCTCAATATGAAGGGCGTATATATCAATTATACGATTGGGCAGCCGCATTATTTAATCTTCCCAATGATGAAGCTCTCTCTCTTTGGCAGAATCTTTGGGATCAGGAGGCAATTCGCAACATTGTCCGTGACCTGACGTTTTCGATTTCAAATTTTTCGGTAAGATTTGCTTCCAGCGCAATTTTAATTATTCTGTTTGTTGTATTTTTACTTCTCGAAGCAAGTTTTTTTAAGGAAAAATTGACAGCGGCATTTGAAAACCGCATAGAAAAAATTAACCGCATGGGCATAGATATAATGTCACAGGTTACGCGTTATTTAACGGCAAAATTTTTGATTTCGCTTGCAAACGGCATAATTTTCGCAATCGGTTTTTCTCTTGTTGGACTGGAATTTGCAATTGTTTGGGGGGTTTTTCAATTCTTATTGAATTTTATTCCAACCCTTGGAAGCATTGTCGCAGGCGTTATTATATCGCTTTTTGCATTGATTCAATTTTGGCCCGAACCCGGTCCTTTATTCATTGTAATCGCAATTATACTCGGCGTTAATTTACTTTGTAATATTTTTGATCCAAAAATTGTCGGCGATCATGTCGGCATTTCTCCTCTTATCATTTTAGTTTCACTTTCAATTTGGGGTTATATTTGGGGTTTCGCCGGAATGGTTCTTGCAGTTCCAATGACAGTAATTATCAAGATTGTATGCGAAAATATTCCGATTATGGAACCTGTATCCATTTTGATAGGTTCGCGAAAATTCGTTAAAAAGAAAAAAGCGGAAATTGAAAAAACAGAAACACAGCAATGACGGTGCCATACTATCCGAATTTTATCCCTCTGGATATCGGTCTAAAAGAAGTTTTACATCCTCGTCTTTCTCTTACGTTTGACGGCGTTTCTGAATTTACTTTTTCCGGTCTTTACCTTTTTAAAAATAAATACAATTACCGTATTTCACGTAACAGCGAAGAAGGCGGCTTTATAATTTCCGGTGTACAGACTCTTGCGGAAGGCGAAAAAAAAACATTTTTTATGACTCCATGCGCAGCGCCGCAGCCTGATATTCTGGATTCATTATTTAAAACCCATGATTACTGGAAAAATATTTCAGAAACTGTTTTATCTCCGGTTCGTGAAGATCTGGAAAAAAGAGGCATAATAGTATCAGAAGACAGGGATAATTTTGATTATTTATACAGCAGAAAAGACCTTGCTGAACTTGCGGGCAAGAAATTTCATAAAAAGAAAAACCATGTTAACAATTTTAAAAGCGCGTATCCAAATCACGGGCAAAAACCGCTCACCAGCGGTTTAATTCCTGAAGCAATGGAAGTTTTGGAACGCTGGCGGCTTGATGCAGTGCGAAGAAACGGAGACGAAGGTGATTACAAAGCGACAAAGGAAGCGCTTGATTTATTTGATGCTCTCACCCTTCGCGGTTCAGTTTTTTATGTTGACGAAAAACCTGTCGCTTTCTGCATGGGAGAAAGTCTTGCAAGGGGAAGAATGTTTGTGACTCATTTTGAGAAAGCAATAGATGGTGAATACAGAGGCATTTATCAATATGTTAATCAGGCGTTTGCGGAATCTCTTCCGAACTTTTTTACATTTATAAACCGCGAGCAGGATCTTGGAAACGAAGGCATGCGCCAGGCAAAGATGACTTACCGTCCCTGTGATTTTGTAAAAAAATATAAAGCTGAACCAAGGAAATAAAAATGATGTATCTAACTGGTTTTCATGCGATAGAGGAGCGGATAAAATCGGGTCGTCCGTGCGGCCCTTTGCTTGTCGCAAAAGCAGGTCCGCGCGCAAAAGAAATAGTAACGCTTGCGGTTAATAATAAAATCCGCCTGGAACGTACCGGCGTTTTTGATCTTGACGGTATTGCGCCGGACAACCGCGGCATCGCGCTTCAGGTTGAAGATGATGGAGGCCGCGCTGATATTAGCCTTGAAAACTTCCTTGCCGAACTTGACGAAAGCGCCGATTCGCTTGTATTAATCCTTGATGAGATCACTGACCCGCATAACTACGGCGCAATCCTTCGCTGCTGCGATCAGTTCGGTGTTGATTTGGTTATAAGCCGAAACCGGCGTAACGCGAAACACGCCGCAATTATTTCGCAAACCTCGGCAGGCGCCGTTTCCTGGGTAGCGCAGGCGGAAACGCCGAATCTTGTCCGCGCGATTGAAGGCCTAAAAGAAGCAGGTTTCTGGATCTACGGCGCCGACATGGAGGGTGAGGCAGTTTTTAAAGTTAAATTAAACGGCAAAGTCGCGATTGTAATGGGCAGCGAAGGCTCCGGCATTTCGCGGCTGTTACGCGAAAGATGCGACGGCTTTGTGGGGATACCATCATCGGGACGAATTGATTCGCTCAATGTTTCGGTTGCATCGGGCGTACTTCTTTATGAAGTAAGACGGCAGAGAACGAAATAAATTAAGACGCGTAACAATACACACAGTGCGCGGCGCAGGTGTTATATGCGCCTATGTCCTTACTTTGGCAGCAAAGGCAAAAAGGACGCTGATATTTGTCGCGCTTCGTTTGCTCAGCGCAGGCGCCCCCGCGTATTTTTTCTATTAACGATGCGTCAACGCATGCTCCGGGTTTGATTCCAAGAGACGAAAAATTTTCTTTTTCGGCGCAGCTTTGTATGTGCATGCTGTTTGCCTGCGCGCTTTTTGCAAGACTTGCGAGCATGTCGTGAAAATTGTTTTTAACATTTATATCTTCGACGTTTACATTTCCTGCGTTGATCATTAACAATTTGCCTGCCTGTTCCAATTCGTTCAGGCGTTTCGCTGCTTTTTTATATTCGTCGTAAATGCTGATGATTACCCGATTCACCGCTCCTTTTAAATTCTGCGCAAGAGCGGCGAAATTGCGCCGGTGAAAATCAACATCGGTAGCGCTTGTTAAAATGATTGGATCGTATCGCCAGATAACCCTGTCCTTTCCAATTTTTCGCGATAATTCTTTAATGGTATTGATAACTTCCGGCGCGGGCGGCATGTTTGGCTCTAATATATTGGGGTAATTTGTAAGAGATACCATTACATAAAAAGGATAACCTCTTTTTTCAAGTTCATCAGTGTTTGCAAGAATGTGCTTTGGGTCGCGTGTCCAAAACGCAAAGGCATCAACATCATTCAGTAAAAGCGAAACGCGGCTTATCTGATTTGCATTGTAGGGATTCGCAATCTCAATAAATCCTTCATTGAGCCGCTCCAAAAACCAGTCAAATTGAAATCTGGGGATATCGCAGCGGCGGGAAACACTGATGATCATAACTTCATTTTAGCTTATCATATTTATCAAGTTAAATGAAGTTTTCATGATTTCTTTATTTAATTCTTTTATATTATGAATATCCAGCCAGTCTTTTACGGCGATTGTTATAGCCTCAGTGACCGTCGAACTTCGAGAATATGCTTTTACATTTCATGCCATCTGTTTTACAGAAGGAAAATAGCTGCCCAAGAGTCATTTCTCGGACAGCCCAGTATTTAATCCCTCAGCTCGAATAAAATTATTGGTTCCTGGTAAAGATCCAACCGCTAAACGAACCGCTACTTGAAGTGATTGTGTTTCCGCTACGGGTTCCAGTCCAAACACCGGGATGAAATCCAAAGGAAGGTGTAAATGTAAGCGTATTATCAGATTCTGAGTATGTACCTCTATCTATGTAATAAGATATACCCCACTCATCAGGAGGGAAGCCAACTGTATACTGATTACCGGAGAAAATCAATTCATATGTCGTTGAAACGCCATCAGTAGTAACTATTGTAGTCCATGTTGTTCCATTAAGACCGCTACCGCCACCGCCACCGCCTTCTTCACAAGCGGCAAACGAAAATCCGATTATTGCTACCAATGCAATAATCCCCGCTATGCGGAGCATAGCTTTAAATTTAATTGTGTTTTTCATAAAAACACTCCTTGTTTGTATTATCCTGCCTGCTATGGCGGATAATCACATAGATTAATCCACCCTCAAGGGCAGAATTTCCCCCAATGGGGTATTAAAAGACGGAGTAATCCGCCGTTTAACCAGAAATAAGAGAAAATATAAACTGTTGGGTAGTTGACACTGTTATTTAGGCAGTGTGTATAATTTGGCTGTTGGCTGTTGGCTGTTGGCTGTTGGCTGTTGGCTGTTGGCTGTTGGCTGTTGGCTGTTGGCTGTTGGCTGTTGGCTGTTG
>Ga0209755_10000750_pt1 | contig 56857 bp, 53 predicted proteins | sample TergutCo191P1_FD_187301 | JGI IMG/M metagenome (GOLD analysis project Ga0209755, IMG submission 187301) | Cornitermes sp. P1 segment gut microbial communities from Petit-Saut dam, French Guiana - Co191P1 (SPAdes) (version 2) | ecosystem: Host-associated > Arthropoda: Insects > Digestive system...
CTTTTTTAACCCAGGAATTACTATCGCAGTCAAAATTATCTTCACTCCATCTAATTATTTCCCAATCAGGATGAAGCTCACGCCAGCCGCGTACAAAAGCGTTATACTTCTCAGGAATTTCCCTGCTTCCAAGCCAAATATAGTGTATTGTCTTTTCAATCATTTTTTTTACCTTTCATGTATAGTATCTGTTCAACCTTCCGGATATAAATTCATTATTTCTTCGCGGCTTAACTGACGGTAAGAGGGTTTATCGTCTCCTAAAAAACTGACCATAAAAAACTCTTCATCATAAAACGAAAGTTTAGAGCTGGTGTCCGGGTTACATTCGATATAAACAATTTCTTCCATGTTTAAATTTTTGCTTTGGCAGATTTGCCTTGCAAGAGAATTCCCTGCAGCTGTTACTGAAGTACCAGTATTATCCTGATACAGCTCTGTCACAATTACAGTTACCTTATTTTTATTGATGATTCTTAAACCGCAGCATGAAGGCACATCCCACTGTCCCTTAAAATTAAAAATCTCATCATAGTATTTGAGCGGTACTTTCATACTTTTACATTTTTCCCGAATGATTTATGGATTAAATTTTTATTTCTGGGGCGGTAGGTTCCGTCTTCCATCTCGCGCTCTACAACGGCGGACAGCAAATGAAACATTTTTTCTTCCTGTGACTCGTCTTTATAAAAAGTTTTCCATGCGTATTCGTAAAGCTCGCCAAGGCGCTCTGCGCTCATGTGTTTTGGGGTAAAGACGACCTGTCCGGCGTTATAATGGTTCCAATCGCGGTCAAAGATGCGCCCCTGTCTTTCCATGTCGTCCCATGCCTTTGTATGAGGGAAGGGGGTCATTACCGTAAACTCTGCCAAATCTAAATCAATTTCCAAAAGGAAATCTATTAACCTCTTAATATCATCATCAGTATGATCATCAGTTCCCAAAAGAATAGTGCCTTCAACCCCGATGCCGTAATCGTGGTAGCGTTTTATGCGTTCTTTTATTATATCCGATGTATCAAAAACCGCTTGATATACATACCAGGCTCCTGCTTTTGCCGCAAGTTCCAAAACCTTTGGGTCGTCTTCTATCGTGTGGCTTACCCATTTCTTTTTTAATGGAGCAATTTCCTTGAACAGCTCCATTTCCCATTCTTTGTCCTGGGCAAGTGAATTATCCACGATAAAGAGGCGGTTGTTTTCTATACCGGAAAGTTCTTCGACTACCTTGCCTATGGGGCGCGGACGAAACGACCTTCCGCCAAGGTATGAAACAGCGCAGGGATAACAGCTAAATCGGCAGCCGCGGGAAGCGTGGAACAGGTCTACCATCTGCACGCCCTTATGGTTATACAATTCACGATTATAAAGGTCACGACGCGCAGAACCCACTGTTTCTATCGCGGGTATTTGGGGCATGTAATTGTATAACTTTTGCAGATTGCCGCTTTTAAAATCGGCAATTACTTTTTCCATTCTGGTTTCGGCTTCACCCAGGAATACCGAGTCCGCATGTTCCATAGTTTCTTCGGCATGAAGCATGGTTGAGATACCGCCAAAAATTACCTGCTTGCCCCGGCTTCGGTATTCGTCGGCAATAGCCCAGCCTCTTTTTACCTGAGTGCTGAGCATCATGGAAATTGCTACTAGATCGCAGTCTTCGTTAAAATCCAGGTTTTGGACATTTTCGTCTGTAAATGAAATTTCTATATCTTTTGGGAGGGCTGCGGCAAAAACCACAGGTCCGTGAGGCGGTAAATTAAAGGTTGTTTGACCCGGAAGTTTGTTCCATTTGGGATAAATAAGTTTCAATTTCATGTATTTTATCAGTTTTTAGTACATCATATTTTTAAATACTTGTCAATTAACGTAAAATATTGTATATTTTCATTATTATTTTTATTTATCAGGTATAAGAAGGATATGGACAACTTAAAACATCAGATTAGAGAGTTAATTATCGAGGCTTTGGAACTTGAAGATATTAAGCCCGAAGATATTGTCGATTCAGAACCGCTTTTTAGGGAAGGATTGGGTTTGGACTCGATAGATGCCCTGGAACTGGGAGTGGCTATAAAAAAGAAATTTGGTGTAAAACTCTCTGCAGAAAACGCTGATAATAAAAAACATTTTGCGTCTGTTGATGCTCTGGCGGCATTTATCGAGAGTGAGAAGGGATAATCAGAATTCTTAAGTGACAAGCCATGCTCAAAGAATATTAAAAATAATTTCCATAAGTCTTCTTCTTGCTGCGGTAGCTCTGTGTTTTGCTACAGGTTCGCTATTTATATTAAAATTTTATCCTATTATAATTAACCTTGTTTTTCTTTATGCCTTTGGGATCACGTTATTTTTTCCTCCAACCATGATCTTCGTCTTTGCTACCTTGCAGGATAAAACGATAAAAGGCTCTCTTGGTGAAAAGAGTGTACAAGCCTACTGCCGCAAAGTAACTATTGTGTGGTGCGGTCTTTTTATTGTTAACGGAAGCATTGGAGCTCTTACAATTTTTCTTGATTCTAATCTGTTATGGGCTATATGCAATGCAGGTATTCCAAATGTATTGATGGGTGCGCTGTTTTTAGGAGAATTTATAGTCAGGAAAAGAGTACAAAGAAGCAATCCAAAGGAAGTTGCTATTTCCGCTTTAAAAAGTAAAGCTCGTCTTAACTCCAAGGTTGTATGCTTCGAAGGAACTTACAGTGAGGGACATTTTAAAACATGGGGCGATTTTTTAAATGAGACTGCAAAGTTAAGAGTATTTATAAATAAGATTGAGAGCAAAAGATGTATGCTTTACTGCGAAGATTACTGGTATTTATTAATCGCTTTTACAGCCCTTATTCAATGTAAAAAAGAAATACTTTTTAGCGCTAATATAAAACCGGATTACATAAAAGATTTAAAAGGAAGCGCTCCTTTTTTTACAGATCATGTTATTTCTGATGAAAAAAGCAATACTTATAATATTGCCGCTCTTTTAGATACTCAGTGTGATAAAAAAGCATTAAATGAAAAACTCCCTGTTTTAAACGCGGATGAGATTTCTATTGTAATGTATACTTCAGGGAGTATCGGAGAGCTAAAGGAAGCAGTCAAGCGTCTTACAGATTTAGAAAATGATAATAAAATTATTATTTCTAAATGGGGTGATGAATTAATAAAAAGAAATTTTTGTTCTACAGTAAGTCAGCAGCATATCTATGGGCTTCTGTATTCTGTTCTTCTGCCATTTACGGCAGGTATTCCTTTTAGAAGAAGTAGAATTGAATTCCCGGAAGAATTAGAAAAATTAACTGACTCTGAATATACGCTTATATCTGACTCTGCCTTTCTTGAACGCGCGGCAAAAATCGAAAATAATAAAAGCATAATTCATAACTCACCGCAAATATTTACATCAGGCGGAATTATAAATGTACAGATATCAAAAAAAGAATTAGTTGGAGGTTTAAATGAATAAAGGTTTTGGAAATATAAAAGCTGATAAAATAATCGAAAAAAATGAAAATACTGTAAATTTGATATTTACAATTCCGCAAGACAGCCTTTATTTTGACGGTCATTTTCCGGATTATCCAATACTTCCCGCTGTGGCGCAGATTGATATTGTTATGAATTTTGCATCAAAGTATCTTGGAATAAGTATTGCTGTTTTGCAGATTAAACGCGCTAAATTTTTAAAGATAATTACGCCTGCTTTAACTTTACTTTTAAAATTGGAAAAAAAAGATAATACGCTTAATTTTAAAATAATCTCGCCTGATGAAAGTGATGTATATTCAAGCGGATCAATTATTCTGGAAAAAAAATAAGTAGATATGGAGGACAAGAATGAGAGAAAAACAAAATAACGGACCTTTTAATATTTACGCAGAAGCGGAAGTAACTGTAGAATTTAACGACCTGGATCCAATGAAAATTGTGTGGCATGCGAATTATTTTAATTTCTTTGAAACAGCGCGGCGAGTTCTTTTGGAAAAAATAGATTATGATTATAATCAGATGGAAGAATCAGGATATGCTTTTCCTGTAATTGAAATTTCTGCCAAGTATCTGGCTTCACTGAGGTATAAAGACAGAGCAATAGTAAAAGCGGTTCTTATAGAATACGAAAACTGTCTTAAGATAAAATACGAAATTAGAAATTCGGCAACAGGTGAACTTGCCACAAAGGGAGCGAGTACACAAATGGCAGTTGATATTAAAAAACAAGAGTCATGCTTTGTGTGTCCGCGAATATTAATAGATAAAGTTGAGGCTCTTATAAAATAGGAAGGGCTTTTATTTCGGCAATCATTTTACAATCCAGAGTTAAAGAAGAAGGGGAGAGCCAGATTATTTCAGGTTTAAGATATTCACCTTCAATTGCTTCAGCTAAAATATAATTCGTGTTTTCGGTGCCGGTATCGCTGTTATTATTTGAAAGTTCATAAAGCCTGAAAGTTAACATTTTTTCTGTATTCCCGCAGAATAAAAAATCGAACGATTTGTTTACTTCATTGTGTTTTATAAACGAAGGAATTTTTGCCATATCAAATACAGAAAGCCCTCGTAATTTAATATAACTTTCTTTTAAAGTCCATAACTTAATAAAATTTTTATCGCTAAAGATACCGTCTGAATATAAATATTTGTTTTCACATACGGAAAATTTATCTTTTGCAATTTTTGCGATATTTTTACGCGGTTTCACTTTTTCAATATCGCATCCTATACGAATATTTTTTCCCCTGATATATGAAACAGCAACGATGTTTCCGGAATGAGAAATATTAAAATCCGCGTCTTTATCGGGAAAAAAGGGACGTCCTCCGGCTTCATTAGAAAAATCATTTTCGTTAATTTTTCTGTTTTCAAAATTTGACAAAATACGCCTTGCTTCAACAGAGGACAGCTTTTTAAGACTTTTATCGTTATTTGACAAAATTGATAATCCAATATAATATGACATTATAATTTCCACCAAGTATATTTTATTGCTTGAGCGGAATAAAAAAAAGCCCTTGAAAAGGTGTTTTAAATGAAAAAGAGAATATTTCTTTCAAAACCTGCCCTTGTTTGCTGCGCCGCAATGAATGCTGACGATTTATACGAAGCATGTCTAAAAGGAGATAGAAACGGTTTTGTTATAAGAGAGGCAAGGGAGAAAAAGTATCCGGTAGGGCAGATTAAAGATGAGCTTGCGAATGCCGAAATAGAAGATTTAGGAGTATCTGTTTACTCATCTCAAACAAGAATAATAAAGATTGTAAATGCGGCTCTTAGTCAAATTGAAAACGAAATAGAAAAATTAATTTTAAAATATGGCAGAGAAAATATAGGCGTTTGCCTGGGTTCCTGCGATAATGGGAGCGAGGCGTCTTTTGCCGCGCATAACGAGTTTTTTAATAAGGGTTCCTTCCCAGATAACTTTAATCTTCGGTATCAAAGCGCTTCTCTAATTGCAGAATTTGCGGCTAAAAAATATAAGCTGGGCGGTCCTGTGTTTACAGCCGCGACTGCCTGCGCTTCAGGCGCGACTGCGATTATGCGAGGAGCAGAACTGATACGCTCAGGTGTTTGTAAAGTAGTTATCGCAGGTGGAGCAGATATGATTTCACAAACAGTTCTTTTAGGTTTCACAGCGCTGGAAGCTGTTTCTGATGAATTGACAAATCCCTTTAGTAAAAACAGGAAAGGAATAAATTTGGGAGAAGGCGCGGCTTTTTTTATTTTAGATACAGATGAGATATCGAATATTGAATTATTAGGCGCCGGAGAAAGTTCAGATGCCTATCATATGACAGCACCCGGAGTTGACGGCGAAGGACCTGTAAAAGCTATGAAGGCGGCTTTTGCCGACGCGCAGATAGATTGCGGTAAAATAGGATATATAAATCTGCATGGAACAGGGACAGAGCTTAATGATAAAACAGAATCTCTTGCTTTAAAAAAGATGTTTAAAAATGATGTACCTGCAAGCTCAACCAAACCAATTACAGGCCATACACTGGGAGCAGCAGGCGCGCTTGAAGCCGCAATTTGCTGGATGGTTTTAAATGAGAAAAGAGGGCTTCCTATTCACATTTGGGACGGTGTTTGCGATGAAGAAGCTCCATTTTTACCGGCGGACGCTTCGCATACGTCCCCTTCTGTATGTATGTCAAACAGCTTTGCTTTTGGCGGCTGTAATGTTAGTCTTATACTCGGCAGGAAGGAATGATAGAAAAAAAAGAGCTTTTAAATATTATCCCACATAAGGGTAAAATGATGATGCTGGATAGAATAACAAAATATTGTATTCAGGAAAAAAGCGTAGAAGCTGAATATAAAATTACCGAAGATTGTCTTTTTTATAATGAGAAAGAAGAGGGTGTGCCTTCATGGGTAGGCTTTGAATTTATTGCTCAGGCGATTTCAGCTTTTATCGGTATTCGGGAACGTGAAAAAGGAATCCCTCCTAATGAAGGCTATATTCTTGGCATTTCCCAGATGAATATTAGTCTTACTTTTTTAAAGAAAAATAGTATAATAACGATTAATTCCAAAGAAATTGAAAGTATGTATCCTGTATATATTTTTCAGGGAGAAATATTTTTAAACGGACAGGAAGTTCTTTCCGGGAAAATTACCGTTATGGAAGCTGTTGATAGGCAAAACCAGTCAAAGGAATAGAAAATTGAGCGATAAAAAAGTTCTTGTTACAGGAGCGAGCAGGGGAATAGGCAGAGCCATTGCGCTTGCAGCCTCTGAAGCCGGTTATTTTGTTACGGCGCATTACAATAAAGGAAGAGAAGCCGCCGAGTCTCTGGAAAAAGAAATAAAAGAAAAAGGCGGACAAATAGAATTAATTCAGTTTGATGTAAGCAACAGGGAAGAATGCCGCGAAAAACTTGAAAAATGGTCTGAAGCAAACGAGGAGATCGGCTCTGGCCGCGCATTTTGGGGAGTAATCAATAACGCCGGTATTTGCGCGGATAACGCATTCCCTGCAATGAGTGGTGAAGAATGGGACAGAGTTCTTCGCACAGACCTCGATAGTTTTTACAATGTAATTCAGCCGCTTGTAATGCCCATGTGCAGAAAAAAGAAAGGCAGAATAATTACGATTTCATCGACATCAGGGATAATTGGAAACCGCGGACAGGTAAACTACAGCGCCGCAAAGGCGGGAATTATCGGAGCGACAAAGGCTCTTGCCATTGAATTAGCATCACGCTCAATAACAGTTAATTGTATAGCTCCCGGTCTTATAGAAACAGACATGCTGTCCGGTGTAGAACATGAAAATGTATTGCCTTTAATACCCATGAACAGAATAGGAAAGCCGCAAGAGGTTGCGGCGTTAGCTGTATTTCTTTTATCGGACGCTGCTTCTTATATTACAAGACAGGTAATATCGGTAAACGGAGGCATGCTTTAAATACGAGCTGCCTAAGGTTACAATGAGTTTACTTTCTTTAAATGATCAATTATCATCTGCCAGCATTCATTAGCTTCAGGCTTTTTACTGTGCGTAAAACCATGTTCTGCTTTGTTAAAGCGTTTATGGACTACATCTACGCCTGCTTCTGTTAATTTATCTCTAAAAACTTCCGCTTCAGGACACAAGATGTCATTACCTGCTGTTATAATTAATGTCGGCGGGAAATTCTTTAGCTGCTCTTTTGAAGAATAAATCGGTGAAATTAATGGATTTTTTCTTTCTTCCTTGCTGATACAATAGCAGGCATTAAAAAACCGGGCTCTCTTGGGAGTCATTATAAAAAGAGCAACAAATCCTTTGCCGTTCTTTTTTAAACATGGATCGGTGTATATATCAAGAGGCGGATAATCGAGAATTAAACCTTTAATATTTAATTCACGAGTCTGAGCGTTCTTTAAGCCTACAGCTGCGCTGAAGTTTCCGCCTGCGCTGTGACCGCCTACAATTATCTTTTGCGGATCTATCCCGAATTCCTGCGGGTTATTTTGAGCATACTTTATTACAGCATAACATTCATTCAGTCCCTTTGGAAAAGGCGCGGCAGGAGCAAGACTGTAATCAATGCTTAATATTTTTACATTTGCATTAAGCGCGACATTCATCATATACGGATCGTCCATTTCAGGACTGCCAAGGATAAAACCGCCGCCGTGAATATTTACAAAAAGAGGAAGCTTTGCTTCATTTTCCAAGTTATACGCAAGTACTCTGATTTTTCCTTCATCTGTGTTTAAGAAAATTTCCTTGCCTGCTGTCGCGATCTTTTTCTTGAAAAATCTTTCATTCATTTTATTAACTTTAGCTATTTTTTTTAATAGTTCATCAGCGGTATAAGTTTTCTCTTCAGATATTCTTTTTTTCATTTTTTTTAACCTCCATTAATCTAAACTAACGTTATTAAAGAGCAGTTTTATATCTTCTTTCTTTTTCTTCCCTACTGTATCAACAGGTAAAGCAGAGAGATAACGCCATTTTTTTGGAATAACAATACTTTCAAGATATTGTGAAAGATATTGTCTCCAGAATTTATTAATATCATTTTTTTCTAATCCATTGAATTGTTCTTTTCCTTTAGCGTTAAAAACGATTGCTGCCGCCAAATATTGACGGTTACCTTCCATGGAGATTACGCATACATCATCAGCAAGCCCGGACTGCATTATTCGATTTTCGATTTCAGGCAGAGAGATGCGTTTTTCTTCGATTTTTACAACTGAATCTATACGTCCTTTGAGCAGAAAACGGCCGTCGCTGGACAACTCAACTACATCAGCGATTTTTATACCGGCGGGATCTTTACTGTTGGGTAAATGGACTACAAGGCAGCCGTCTTCTGCTTGACTCATTTTAATACTTTTAAAGGGCATCCATTCGGAGCCGTTACATGACTGCCTAAAGGCAATTCCTCCTGTTTCTGTACTGCCGAAGCCTTCTATTGGCCAGAAACCTAAAACTTCTTTTGTTTTTTTCGCGAGATCGTATTCCAACAACCCTCCAGATGTTAATATCCAGGGAGATTCGAGTTTAAATGATGAGGTATCTTCAACTTCAACAGCGCGTTTTAGGAATGCCGGAACGGTAAAGATTGCGTATCCAGCACCGGTAAGTTTCTCAAGTTCTTCAGGAAAATCAATTCTTTTTCTCCTGAAAGGAACTCCCAATTCAAACGGCATAAGTATCGCGCTGGAAAGACCATAAAAATGATGATGACTGACTGTAGTGCATATCTTCCGTTTAAGATAATCTTCACCCCATTCGGCAATTTTAAAAAAGTAATCATTTTCTATATCGCTAAGCCTATGCTTTACTGCTTTTGGCTGTCCAGTGCTTCCTGATGTATACATTATAATTGATGTTTCATCGGCATTGATTACCGGAACAGGTTCCGATGCTTCCTGAATTGAAGTATCCGCAGAATCAGTTTTAAGTATATCTGGCAGGTAAAAAACGTCTCCAGGAATTTCTTCAGGTTTCAAAACCAGATCCGTAAAAAAAGGCACGCCGCCTGAACTGCCGTCGTTTCTGATCTCCGCGATGTAGGCAGGGCTCACATTGGAGCTTAAAATAATTTCTTTTTTACACTGAAGCAGCGCCGTGAAACCAAGCAAAAAAAACCAGCAGTCTTCGCTGTGTAACAGCCACCTGTCGCTCTTTACAGCTTCGATCTGCCTGCGTAACAGAGCTGTGCCGGTAAGAAAATCTCCCCAGGTTTTATAGACACCGTCACCCCACGATTCTTCATAACAAAGAACTGCAGAAAGAGAACGAGAATCATTTTTGAATCTCGACAAAGGAATTCCATTTTGTGTTTCCAGATGTTTTAAGTTATCCATTTTCTCTTTAATACCTAACAAAATTAATTATCAGGGTTAGTATACAATATTTTATATTCCTTGACAAGCAGGAAAAATTATCACGTAATATCGGAAAAAGATCAATGGGAAACATCTAATCCCTCATTGATTATATGTTTTAGGAATGAAAAAGGGGATTCTGTTTTTTCAGGCAGAGGGAATGATATTTTATTCTCATTTTTTGATAAAATAAAACCAAAAGATATGGCATGAGGAGGGGAGGCAGAGAGAGTTTTATATTCTTCTGTAATTTCTTCGTCAGCATATATATATGCGATTTTCTCCGCGTTACTGCCAAGAAGAGCCGCCTTTGCTATTGTTATACTTTGGTCAAATGAATTATTACCGGGGTAAATGCATGAATACCCGCTCTTAAGACCTATTGCCATACATGCAAGGGCAGCAGGAGCGTTAAATACAGAAAGAGAAAATGCCGCAGGGCTTATCTCGTTTTCTTCTATCAGCATTTTATTAATCTGAAACTGCCTCGTAAGCTCCCCTCTGAAAGAAAAAAAGAAAATTTTTGTATCATCTGTAAGAGAAAGATCATGCGCTGCTTGTATAGTCATTTTAGAAATCTGGCTTAAACGGCGTCGAAACATTGGTTCTGTAAATGAAAGATCGGGTCCTTTAGAGCTTAATTGTATTTCTCTTTTTCCTTGCGCCCATTCTTTCCATTGTTCGCTTCCTTCTATACCGGGAGCCCACGCGCATAAACGATTAATATAAGTCATTGAATTATCCTGCATCTTTATCAGCTTTATTATATTCTACATAGATTATACTCATGTATAATTCCTTATTGCATTATAACATGAACCAGTCAATATTAATTAAATATCTTCCATTCTGATACCTTCTCCCGCCGGAATAAAATTTTTTACGGTTTTTCCTTCAAGTTTATTTTCCCAGGAAGGCTCAAGCCCGGGACGCAAAATCTTCTCGGTTCTTAAACAAGCGTAATCGCTTTTTTTTAATACTTCGCCCTTTTGTATGTCTCTAAGCGCGTGAATCGAACGGTTGGTGCGGCTGTAGTTTTCCTTTTCGGATGACGCGAGTTCCTTAACGCCGTTCCCAAGGATTTGCTGTATAAGCGCGCCGCCTCTTTCCATGCTTAACCTGCGAATTGTTTCATCGGGTTCTTCGGCGCGAGCCTTGTTAACCGCTTTTACCATTTTAGAGAAATCTGCGGGTTCCAGAGCGATAGGATCATCAAGCCCGGGATCGTTTTTAGATAGGCAAAAGTGTTTTTCTATCGCGACAGCTCCCATACTTACAGAAAGAGCGGGAACCAATTCCGGGTCTGCGCTATGATCGCTTACACCGACAGCAACATCAAATGATGACGTAAGATTGGGAAGAACCCTGAGGTTATAATCCGTCTCCGGCGCCGGATAAGCGGTTACGCAATGCAATAAGCAAATATTAAGAGAAGAGTTCACACGGACATCGAACCGAAGGTTTGGAGGAGGCACGGAGGAAGAGGAAGGTTTTTGATTTTCTCCCTCTTCTTGCTTATGTTGGTTCGTGTGGTTTGTGTGGTTCGTGGTAGAATTCTTCATAAATATCGAAACTGCTTTTTCTATATCGCTTAGCGTTGAAACGCCGGTAGAAAGCAGGGTTGGAAGCTCCCATGTGGCGATTTCTTCTAGCAAACTGGTAAAATTTAGCTCCGGGGAGGCGATTTTTACCATTTTTGGGGACATTTTCTTTAAAATTGAGGCGCTTTTTGGACCAAAAGGGGTACAAAGGAATAATAAACCCTTAGATTCGACATAATTTTTAAGCTCAATATAAAATTCCGGCTCAAGTTCCAGCGCTTTGAACTTGTCATACAACCTGATTTTGCCTCCGGGGAGGGGAACTTCGCCTGTATTTGGGTGGAGAATCTCATCAGCATAGACCATTTGGAATTTTACGCAAGCCGCGCCGCTATCGGAAGCCGCGTCTATCATCAATTTTGCCTTATTTAGACTGCCATTATGGGAAGTACCCAGTTCGGCTATTAAAAGCGGGTTTTGACGGTTAAAAACTGTCCCGCCGATTTCGATGTTTTTTATATTTTCTTTCATATAGGTCTCGACATATTTTAAAATTTTTTGTATACTATAACAAGATAACAAATTAGGAGGCCATAATGGTAACCATTACATGTGATGTTTGCAAGAAAAAAATTGAAGATTTTAACCCAGGCAGGAATTTCTTTTTCTATTCTAATTTTAGCGTTTGCGAGGATTGCAAGGATAGTCTGGAATATCAAATTAAACCTCAGGTAAGGGCAAAAGACCCCTATGCCTTTGATTGGTATGAAAAAGTAGTACGCGACACCTTTGGTAAAGCAGTTCAGAAAGGCAAAGCCTAAGATTTATCTATATAATCTTTCTCATTAGAAAAGTAAGGAGTAACAATGTCGGGGCACAGTAAATGGGCGACGATTAAACACGCTAAAGGCGCCGCAGACGCGAAACGCGGCCAAATGTTTACAAAGTTAATAAAGGAAATTTCTATTGCCGCGCGCATGGGCGGCGGAAGTTTAGATGGAAATCCAAGGCTGCGTACCGCTATTCTTAAAGCGAGAGCGGCGAATATGCCCAAGGATAATATCGACAGGGCTATTAAAAAGGGTACAGGTGAGCTTGAGGGCGTAAGCTATGAAGAACTTGTTTATGAAGCCTACGCTCCAGGCGGTATCGCTATTTTTATCGAAGTTCTTACAGATAATAAGAACCGGGCCGCGGCTGATATCCGCAATATTTTAACAAGAGCGGGCGGGCAGCTTGCCACATCAGGTTCAGTATCAAGATTGTTTAAACGTCTTGGCGTAATTACGCTTGACGGTGAAAAATACACAGAAGACGCTGTAATGGAAGTCGCTATAGAAGGTGGCGCGGAAGATGTTTCCGCGTCTGATGGAATAATCGAAGTAACAACAGCGCCTGAAGATTTTGAAAGCGTGTTAAACGCTCTTACCGGCAAAGAATTTGAGACGATGAGCGCGGAAGTAAGCATGGTCGCCGAAGCCGAAGTCACACTTGATAATGACGGGACAGCCAAGGCTTTAAAGCTAATCGATAAGCTCGAAGAAAACGACGATGTGCAGAATGTTTATTCCAACATAGCGATCCCTGAGGGGTATGAGGCTGGCTAAGGTTAAAGCGCGAAAACCTTCGCGCTGTATTCTTGGTATAGACCCCGGTCTCGCGAGTACGGGATGGGGAGTGCTTCATGATGTTTCAGGCGATATCCAATATGTCGATCATGGAACTATTGTAACAAAGGCGGACTGCCCAAGGGCGGATCGCCTTTTTTTTATTCTTCAATGCGTTAGAGCGATTATTAAAAAATTTAATCCGACAGAAGCCGCGATAGAAACTTTATACTTTGGAAAAAATGTCTCAAGCGCTATTCCTGTCGCGGAATCAAGAGGCGTAATATCAGCGGCAATTGCCGAAAAAGGAATCCTTCTGCATGAATTTACACCTAACGCGATTAAACAGGGAGTAGTGGGAAGCATATCCGCCGATAAAAAACAGGTGCAGGAGATGGTGCGCCTCATTTTACATCTGGATAAAATCCCAAAACCTGACCACGCTGCCGATGCTCTTGGGGCTGCTATTTGCGCTATTAATAAAAAGATGTTATGATTTTATCATGTTTAACAGTATTTCAGGTCTTTTAAGCGCTAAAGGAACAGAAAGCGTATATTTGCTTTCGGGCGATATCGAATGGGATATTTCGATGCCCTTAAACGATATGCATTCTCTTAATCTTAACAGCGAATGCAGGCTGCTTATATGGCTTTATCACAGAGAAGACCAGATGAAGCTCTTTGGCTTTTGCTCGGAAAGAAGACGCAACACCTTTTTAGAACTTTTAAAAGTTGAGGGCATTGGACCCAAGGGCGCTATTAAGATTATGAGCGGCATAAGCCAGGAAGATCTTGAAGCGGCGCTTGAAAACGGGGATTTAAACCGCTTAGAAGCTGTTCCCGGTCTTGGTAAAAAGACAGCGCAGAAAATGCTTTTATCTCTTAAAGGAAAACTAATAGAGTCGGGAAGCGCGCAGGTAATCTCTACACCTTATAATGATCTTGTTGAAGCGCTTATAGGGATGGGTTATGACAGAAAACAAGCGGCAGAAGCTCTCGCGAAGGCTGAAGCAGGGTTAAAAGATAAAGATTTATCCGCGGCGGAAAAAGAAAAACTACTATTCCAAGAATCCATTATATATCTGAGCGGCGCATGAAAAAAGAAATATCTTTAGTCCGCCCGGAAACAATAAAAGAAGAAAAACAGGACGCGGCTCTTCGCCCCCGCAGTCTAAAAGAATTTTTGGGGCAGAAGAGCATGAAGGATAACCTTTCTGTTTTTATTAGCGCCGCGAAAGAAAGAGGCGATTCCTTGGATCATCTTTTTTTAATAGGGCCAGCCGGGCTTGGTAAAACAACAATGGCGCAGGTTGTCGCGAATGAAATGGAAGCGAATTTTATTCAAACCACGGCTCCGGCTCTGGAAAAACCAAAAGACCTTGTTGGCTTTTTAACAAATTTAAAAAAAGGCGATGTGTTTTTTATAGATGAGATACACAGTTTAAAACCTGCTATCGAAGAACTTTTATATATAGCGATGGAAGATTACGGAATTGACTGGGTGGTAGGGCAGGGACCCATGGCTCGAACAATAAGAATAGCGATTCAACCCTTTACCCTTGTTGGCGCCACGACAAAGGCAGGAGTTGTTTCCGGTCCCCTTATAAACCGTTTTGGAATTACCTGCCGCTTTTCTTTTTATGAACAGGCGGATTTGGAAGCTATCGTGCGCCGTTCCGCCAATCTTTTAAAAGTAAAAATAGATGATGACGCGGCGAGTTTTCTCGCGAAAACTTCCAGAGGAACTCCGCGCGTTGTAAACCAGCTCCTAAAACGCATGAGGGATTTTGCGCAATACGCCGGTGAAAAAAGTATTACATTGGATGTCGCGCGCACAGGTTTATCGCGCTTAGAAATTGACGCGCTTGGGCTTGAAAAACAGGACAGGGAAATTCTTAAAATTATTATTGAACGTTACAAGGGCGGTCCTGTAGGCGCCGAGACCCTCGCTATTTCCATCGGTGAATCTGTAGAAACACTGGAAGACTATTACGAACCTTTTTTAATTCAGGCTGGACTTATTCAGCGTACGCCGCGCGGCAGGGTAGTAACAAGCCTGGGATACAGCCACCTTGGTTTAACACCCAGCAGAAGAGATGATGAATTATTTTAATGGTTAAAAATGAAAACTAGCGACTTTAACTTTGAGCTTCCTGAACACTTAATCGCTCAGGAACCGTCAAAGGAGCGCGGACAAAGCCGGCTAATGACACTGGACAGGGGAACAGGCGCGCGTACAAACAGCGAGGTTTCGCGATTGCCGGAAATCCTGCGCGGCGAAAAATTTTTAAGCCCAAGGGGCGAAAAACCATTACTGGTTTTTAATGACACAAAGGTTCGTAAGGCGCGCCTTTTAGGAAAGTCATGTAAGAGCGGAGCGGAAGTTGAGTTTTTATTATTGGAAAAAAACAAGAATGACGAATGGAAAACAATTGTAAAAAGAGCGAAACGCCAAAAAGTTGGAACTCAATATTCCTTTTTTAACTCAGATGGAAAAGAAATAAATAAATGTGAGATAACAAGAGAAGAAGACGAGTTTCGTTTTATTAAATTTACTATTCCTATAGATAACGATTTCTTAGACAAATACGGCCATATGCCCCTGCCGCCATATATAAAAAGAAAAGATTCCAATCTTGACGCGGAAAGGTATCAGACTATATACGCAAAACAAACTGGATCCGCCGCTGCGCCAACAGCGGGCTTACACTTTACGCAGGCAATTTTGGATAGTCTTAAAGAAAATGGAATAGAAAGCGCCTTTGTAACCTTGCATGTAGGCTTAGGAACCTTTCTTCCGGTGCGAAGCGAAAACATCGAAGACCATAAGATGCACGAAGAACAGTTCATTATTACAGATGAGAACGCCGCTATGATACACAACGCGATTAAAAGCGGACGAAAAATTATCGCTGTTGGAACTACAAGCCTTCGTACATTGGAAAGCGCTTATTCTGACGGCGTTCTAAAGCGGGGTTTACAAAAAACTAATATTTTTATTTATCCCGGTTATAAATTTAAATTAGTTGACGCTCTCTTTACCAATTTTCATACCCCACTTTCTACGCTTTTAATGCTTGTGTCGGCGTTCGCTGGCAAAGAACTTGTTTTGGAAAGTTATAAAGAAGCGGTTAAGGAACAGTACAGGTTTTTTAGTTACGGCGACGCGATGTTAATTATTTAATTCTAAACGCGACAGGATATCTGTATCTGCATGAAACAGCTTCGCCGTTCGCGTAGGCGGGAGTTCCCTTTCTACCAGTGAATGCTTTAACGGCGGCTTCACCAAAGCCCCTGCCTTCGGGTTCTTCGCGAAGGACAGTAATGCGCTGCACAACTCCGGTGCGATCTACAAATAGCTCAAGGATAACCCTGCCCTCAATACCGGAGCGAAGCGCTATTGGCGGGTAAACAAGGGAAGATGTAATAGCGCTTTCATCAAAACCGGGACGCACAGAAACCATGTGCATGGCGAGGTAATCATCAAAGCTAAGATTTACCATACCTATTCCTACTACAGTTTGAACTGGAGGAGTGTCAGTTTCTATCATTACTTCGGCGATTTCTTCTACCTGAGGAATCTCAGGATCAGCCGCTGGTGGAGGAGGGAGTTCCGCTAAATCTGTCATTTTCATAATTCGCGCTAATTCAGTTGTTTCCTGTAATAATACTTTTGTATCAAACGCGACAAAGAATATTATAATAAAGTGAATCCCCGCTGTAATAGCGAAAATTAATAGTTTTCTTTTTTTATCACTCATTCGCTTTTACCACAAAACTTACAACCCTGTATTGAAGTAACTGCATTATCTCCAAAACGCTGTTAATATGATTATAAGGCGTATTTTTATCCGCTATTATATGTATTCTTGTGTCAGGAGCTGAAATGTAAAGGTCAGCTACCTTTCTTTCAAATGCGAGACGATCCGAAGCGATGCCGTCAAGGAAAATATCGCCGTTACTGGTAACCCAGACTTCAAGATTTTTTTCGGCTGTTGTGCGGAGCGCTGTTCTTGCTTCGGGGTAATCGATTTTTACTTCTACCCTGTAATTAATTAAAGAGACAAGCATAATAAAAATTAAAAGAAGAAAAGCTATATCAGAAGTAGAGAAGATGGGAACTGAAATAGTTTTAAAACTTCTCTTGAGCTTCACAAATTCTCCTTTTTCATGGAAAATGAAAAAGCGTCAACTTGTAAATCCTGGGCAATCTCTACAAAGTAAACAACATTCTGCCATTTCGCGTTTTCGTCAATTGTAATAATAACAGCGATATTTGGGTTAGCTTTCTGAGCTGTTTGAATTAAATTCCGTGCGTGAGATATGCTGATAATTTCTTCGCTGTAAATAATCTCGCCTTGCGCGTCCATATCAAAGCGAATAAGTTCTTCTCTTAAAATCATTCTTGTAGAATCTTTGCCGGGAAGATTTAAAATAAAACCTTTATTTATATTAAAACCCGCTATAACCAAGAAATAGATAATAAGCAGAAAAGCGAGATCGCTCGCGGCGCATGTTTCAAGAAAACCTGTTTTTTTACGGCGTAATAACTTCATGATTATTTTGTATCGCCCAGAGCAGCGATTAATTTGGTGCAAGAGCCTTCGATTTTTGCCGCGAATTTTTCGACAATGTGGCTGAATACTGAGTGTGAAATCATGGCGATAATCGCGATTACAAGACCAAATACGGTTGTAATAAGCGCTTCGTAAATACCGTTTGCTACTATCTGCGCGTTTACTTCTGTAGCTTCCGCGATAGATCTAAAAGCGCCAATCATTCCTGTAACAGTTCCTAAAAAGCCTGTAAGAGGCGAAAGTGATCCAAGAGCTGTAAGGAAGTTAAAACCGTTTTCCAGTGAATTAATGCAATTCATAGCTTCTGTCTGAACGGTTCTTTCTGCGCGTTGTTCGGAAAAATCATGGCTTTCTTTTTTTTGCTTTACAAGAGCTAAAAGTACCCGAGCGCCCATGCGTTTTACTGTCAGAGGTTCCAGATATTCTATTGCTCCTGTAAAATCTTTTTTTTCTATATAATCTGAAACTGCCGATGACAAATCATCAACATCAAGATTATGCTGAAAAAAGAAAATCGCGCGCTCTATTGTAATCGCGACAGCCGCGATCGAGAAAGCGAGCAGGGGCCACATTACAACCCCGCCTAGTTTAAAAAGTTCTAACAATGAGAAAGACGCAGTTTCCATTTATACCTCACTTTATTTTAGTAAAAACAATCTCGTTAGTAAATAATTTTAATATATTTTCCCAATAATAATCCATATATATCCAGGGTAGAGCTTCTTCCCAATCTCTTAACATGGTGCCTGAATCCCGAACAGGGTGTAGTTCCTCAGAAAAAGTACGTTCTGTATACCCATTATTCCAGTTAATATCGTCGGCTCTTTTAAAAATATCGTTTTCCTGCTGCCAGTTTTTAGGTCTTTTCTTTTTGGAGACCATTTCCGGGAATAAAATGGGTTTCCAGTATTTTTCAAAATCGTCTATACGGGAAAAATCAGGAGTATTTTGAACAGATTTCATCCAATTGACTGCCGCGTTAATACGATCTTTTCGGTTTCTTAAAGCTAATAATGCCTCATTTCCGGTTATGCGAGTATCATAACGGTGAATGCGTCCTTTGCTTATCTGTATTTTTTCCATTTCTAAAGCGCCGAGAATCGTGCTGCCGCTGAAGGAAAGAGAACCTTCTCCTAAAAGATCGAGGGTGTATTCATTCCAGCCATGCGTGTTTCCTGCAAGGTATTCAAGCGATATTAATAGAAAAGTTCCATCCTGCTCAGGATAAGAAGCGCGGAGTTTCATCATTGGAAAATCAGGCATGGAAATTAAAATAAAATGTGCGTAACTGTCATTTTGGGTTATTAACATTTCAACATCCGTAGGAGTGCCGTCCTTCTTGGATGCTTTGTAACGTGACACTGTTTTTTCATCAAAAGCAGAACCATCAAGAACCTGTCCTGTTTTTTCCATTATCCCGACGCAAGCGCTGAGTAAAATAGCTGTAATAAAAATTAGAGTTACTCTTTTTAAAATCTTCTCCATATTTCTTATTCCTTACTTTAATTAATAGCTTAATTTAAATCCAAATGAAGGTATTGGTATTGGTATACCATATGTTGCGGTATTACTGCCTGTGTCAACCTCGCCTGTATATGTATTAAAACTGGTATTCCTTTTTGGCTGATAAACAAGAGCAAGTACATTCTCCAAAGCAAAATATATTTCATAGCGCGCTTTACCGGATTTATTGCTTCCAAAAAATGAAAATTTAATATCCATGGGAAGAGCAAGGGGAGTGCGGTTAGTTTCATCACGAACAGACTCCCATCTGTATCTTTCTACTACATTCAAATCTTCAGGGTTTTCAGAATCATACATAAATACAGGATAACTTTCAGGACCGTCTCCTATGCGTTTTGCTTCCTGAGTGCCGCTTGCAATACCAAAACGGGTATAGATATTTATTCTGTTTGTTGGTTTAAAATTTAGAACAAGGTTTAAATTATGATAACGGTGAAACCAAGGGAAATACCAGTCAGTTCCTCTTCTGCCTCCGGAAATGCTCATATCGGGGTTTTCGGCTGAAGGATCGCGGTATCTGGCATGACTATAAGAATAAGAAATCCAGCCATCCCAAAAACGGGATTGAAATTTTTGAAGCATTACATCAATTCCCCAAATAATACCTTCGCCGTCATACTTTGGTTTTATTCCAATTTGAACATCAGCTCCGGTATCAAGATTTGTGTTAAAATCTCCAAGTATATACATGCGATTAAAAATATATTTATAATACCCTTCTATGTTAAAACTCAAACCTTGGGAAAACTCAAGTTTTGTTCCTAATACAGAAGTCCATGCTCTGTTTGGCTGTATATCTGCCAAATTATAGTGTTTTTCCGCCATATAAACATTATTATCCATAGTTGAAAAAAGACCAGTTCCAAGATTTATATCAAAGGAATTAATTATTCCTATATTTTTTAGAATATTAATATCTATATTAAGTCTTGGATTTAAAGTAGGATCGCTTTTAAGTGAAAAATCATCACCTAATAAATAGTAATAATCCATGCGTAAACCAAGTTCTGTTTTTATACGGCTTCCTATATTAAATTCATTTAATATATATCCTGAAGTAATAAAAAGAGTGTTGGATGCTCTCGGAGGAAAAGGAAGAGAAACAGGAATTCTGACATCTTCCCAGAAATTTTCAGGCAGATAGTAGTATATAGCCTTTAAAAATAACCTGTCTTTTTCTTCCAATCCTTCAAAATCAAGAGATCTTGATCCTTGCTGGTCACCAAAAATATTTTGTTTTGTAAGCATCTCCTGAACGCCTGCCGCAAGAAGGAAACCTTCAAATATTTCCCAGTCAAAATCTATTCGTCCCTGAGCATTGAACATTACTTCAGATTGATCCATATGCATGCCTATTTCATAAGGCGCAGGATTTAAGCTTAAAGGTATTTTATATTTTTCTATAAAATCTTCAGAGAAAGTACTTTGCCTTACGCTGCTTTCCATATCTCCGAATATTTTAATATCTTCATAACCTGTGCCTAAAGAAAGTTTAAATAAAGTATTATTACTTGGGTTCCAGTGAAGATTAGTAATAATAAACCCTTGATAATTTGTAAAATCAAAAATAATACTGGAACTGTTAGTAAGTTCTCCGTTTTTTTCAGGTTCATTTATAAATGTTACGCCTACGCCGTCCATTCCAAAGAAACCTGTAGCATGAAGTTCAAGATTACTTGTAAAGCGGTAATTTCCGGTTATTGCTGCGCTTCTTATGTAGGGCGCTACGCGTATTGAATTTACAGCTTTAAATTGCTCGTTATCAATATATTTTGATAATTCCTTGGCAATGCCGATTATCGGATCATAGTAAGTTGTCCGTCCCATAAATAAAATACCGCCTTTACCTAAAGGTAAAGACAGGTTGATGTTTGCAGAGCTTGTGCTTGCTCCAATTTCTATTTCTGTTTCGGTAGGAGATGGTTTTTTTGTAGTAATGTCTAAAAGACCGGAGATAGTATTTCCGTAACGCGTGGAAAAAACGCCATGAGAAAGCTGCGCGCTTTGAACCATGCGAGGATCAAAAATGGAAATACTTCCGCCCCAATGATACGGATTAAAAACATAAAAGCCGTCTAATGCGGCGCTCATGTCGCCCGGGAAGCCGCCTCTGATACTTGGCTGTGCGTTAAACATTCCTGAATAACCAACGCCCGGTAATAATTTAATTGCGCTCATTACGTCTTCGATTATTCCAATTTCCGCTGATTGCGCGATCTCACGCCCAGAGATTGCGACACTTCTGCCTGTTCTGCTTTCGCTGGATCCCGGCTTTTGAGCTTCCAGTACAAGTTCCTTGCCTTGTATTACGCCGGATAGATGAAGAAAAACCTCGATAGAATCACTTGAAACAGGAATAATAATAGTATCAGTTTCATATCCGGGGTAAGAAACATATATTACAAATTGTCTATTATCTGGAGCTTTTACAACAGCAATCCCATCTTTATTGCATTTGTATTCGTTACCGTCTCTTTCTCTGACTACGGCGCCTTCTAAAGGCATATCCAAATCAGAATCTATTACTGTAACTATGACATCACGGGCGAAAACATATAAACATGAGAAAAATAAAAGTAAAAAAACAATTATTTTATTCATTTTTTAATAAAGTCACCTGAATTATCTTTATTGGAGAATTGTCCTGTTAATAAGGAATCGAGCTGTTGAATCATATTTGTAAGTTCCTCTGCGGAAGATGTAGCGATTCTTGTTGATTGTATAAAACTGGAAAGTCCGCTTGAAATATCTGTTATGGCAATGCCGATATGTTCAGATGATTTTTGTTGCTGCTGCGAGAATACTGTTATAGTCTGAGCCTGATTTGCCGTAATTTCGGCTCCTGATCTTATTTCACGGAAAATATCTTCCAATTCTTTTATTAAATTATTGCCTTCTGTTATTTTATCAGCGCTTTCCTCGCTGGAAATAATTAACGATGACGAAGAATTTTGTATTTCTTCAACCTGTTCGCGTATCTGTCTTGTTAAAGAAGAAATATCATCTGCAAGACGGTTAACTTCGCTCGCCACAACGGAAAAACGTTTTCCCCGCTCTCCCGCGCTTGCCGCTTCAAGGGCTGCGTTAAAAGCTATTACCTTTGTCTGGTCTGTTATTGTGTTAATATTTTTAACAATGTCGCGTATTTTTAAAATTTTGTTTCCAAGGCTTATAATTCCTGTAATTACGCTGTCGTTTTTCATTTTAATTGTTTCCAGTTGGTCAACATTGCGCTCAAGAACAGAAAAGCCGTGTATTACGTCATTTTCCATTTTGGACGCGATACCCGCTACACTGGATGTTTTATCAGAAATTTCACCGGCTATTTGAGTGTTTTGGCTGATTGTAGTTTCAATTTCCTGAATACTCGCGGCTTGATTATTTGCGGTTGTAAAAATATCTTTGGAGGATAAAAATATCTCGTCTGTGGATTTTTTAATTGTTTTTGCCATTGAACGGGTTTTATCTACTGTTGAAGAAGCGTGTAACGCGGCGTCTGTTTGGGATTCTATCATGTTGTTAAATAGCGCGAGATGACGTTTGCAGGCCATACCGGCGATAGCGCCCGCGACTATCATTCCGAGTACCCTGAATATTTCGTTATAAAGCGGAAAGCTGACAGGTATTACTTTACCCTCAAGAGTAAAAGAGTAGGGTACATCAAGCACATGGCCGTTCGCGAACACTACAATTAAATAACAAAAACCGGAGAAAAAACCGGAAAAGAACGCGCAAGGCACACTGTACCTGAATGAGCCCGCTATAATAAGAATAACATAAAAAAGAGCCTGAACAGAAAGAAATACGATAGGAGGGGAGAGTTCGGGATATGTGCTCCCAATCCAAATAGCGGCGCTTATTAAGACAGCGTCTAATGTTACGCATATATATTTAAAATAAACAGGAAGCGTTGTTCTTCCCCTTAAATAAAAATAAATAAGAACAGAATAAATAAAAAATAAACTTGTAAAAGTGTAAGCCCTGAACGGGAAATGCGGAAGTCCTTCCAGGCTTCTTAAAATAGAAATAACCATAACGCTGAATACAAAAATAATTCCCAAAGAAAAACGGAATTTGTTTATCAGTCTTTCTCCTGAATATTCATCATTGCTGATTTTTTCGTTTATCTGTTCAATTGTCATATATTACCTCTTTTATTTATTTCCTTAAATATATTACTACTCCGTCCCAGTCATCAGGAGGAGGATTTTTCTCGAATTCTTTTGAGCGATCAAAGTAAAGTTTGGAAAGATAATCGTTGTTATCGTATTCAAGCGCTTTTGTAAAATATTCCTGGGCGAGTTTCCATTCTCTCATGTAAAAAACCTGGAGCCCCTTGTTGTAATTGGAAAGAGTATCCCTGTTTATTAAAAGGCTGGAAACTGTAACTGTATCTGTCATTTCACCCGATCTTAATCTATTGCCTTGTGCTCCATGGAAACCTGAATAAACAGCGTAAATCCCAAGAGGTTTTGTTTTGCCTTTAACGCGTACACTGTCAAGTTTTCGCAAAAGGAAATTGTCTTTGGTCGCGTCATATACAGCCTCAGAGACAATTATTGGGTGACGATACACCTTGGTTAAACCTTCAAGCCGCGAAGCGATATTGACGGTATCTCCAATTACGGTAAAATCCATTTTATTTTTAAATCCAATGTTACCCATAATACATTCACCGCAATTTATCCCAATTCCCATTTCTACACTATCACTTGATAATGATGAGGGAAGTTCGTTGATTAGTTCCAGAGCGGACAGCATTTTAACAGCCGCTCTTATAGCGCTCGCGGGCGAATTATCAAGTGTTTGGAAGGCGCCAAAAACAGCCATAATAGCGTCGCCTATAAATTTATCAATGTGTCCGTTTTCTGATATTATTTCGCTGCCCATTTGAGAAAAATATGAGTTTAAAAATTCTACAACGCTTTGCGCGTCTGAATGTTCAGAAATGTTAGTAAAGTTCCTTATATCACTAAAAAGAATAGCGATATTTCTATTCTCGCTTATTTGCGCCTTTTTCCTTGTGTCGTTTATAATCTCATCCATAACGTCCGCCGGAACATATCTCGCGAAGGCGGTACGCGTGTTATTCTGAAGCGCCGCCATTTCGTGCATTCTAAGAGCGTTAGAAATTACAGGAGAGACGGAACCGGCGAATACATTTATATTTTCCATAATTAAAGGAGAGAAATAGTCGTTAATTGTATTCGCGATATGCAAACTCGCGAAATTTTCACCGGCTGTTGCAAGTATTACAGATATATAAGAAATAATTTTCTTTTCGTTTTTGCCTTCATGGAAGAAGCTCTTTGATGTTTTAGAAGCGTGTTTATAATCAGGAAAATGATTATGGAAATCAGAAACGCTTATTTCTGTAAAACTGCTGACAATTTCATTTGTAAATTCGCTGAAATTAGCGGTATATAAATAAATTAATCTGTTGTTTCCTTTAATAATAAGGGTAGCTATTTCAGCTTCACAGACAGTATGAAGCAAGTCAAAAACTCCCTTAGCGACTGTCTCCATTGAATGTACTTTACTGGATAAATCATTCAAAAGACCGATAACTGTTGTTTGAAAGAGTTTGTTGTCCAAAAGATTATTTACAATTTCAATAATCGAGGAGTCGTTGATTTTTTTTGATTCTCTTTCTATCGCGCTAAAATCAATATCAAGGGGAGCGGCTAAAATGCTGTCCGCCGCTACAATAAGAGGATGTAAGTTATCCGGCGATTTTTCTATATAAAGGTCAGCGCCCGCCTGATTCCCCCAGAATTTATCCTTAGATTCATCAAGGGATGTAAACATAATTACCGGTATTGTTTTTGTGTTTTTTCTGGATTTTAACAAACGAGTAACCTGATACCCCTTAAAAAGCGGCATTTCTATATCAGTTATAATAAGATGAGGCATAAATGAATAAACTTTTTTTATTCCTTCAAAACCGTTAACAGCTCTTTCCAATGTATATGGTTTTTCGCTGAACGCGTTTAATACCATGTCAGCGAAAATATCGGAGTCTTCTAAAATGAGTATGCGTTTATTATCTTCACTCATTGCTGTCCTCCGATAAGCTCGTTAACCGCTTCTAGTAAATTATGATTATTAAAAGAATTTTTTATAATATATTTAGAAGCGCCAAGCCCAAAGGCTCTGTTTTGATCTTCTTCGTCAGCCTTGGAAGAAATAACAATAATTGGTATATCGGAGAGCTCCTCGTTCTTTTTTAAATTTTCTACAAGCATAAAGCCGTCCATTACAGGCATATTTAGATCTGTGCATATTAAATCGTAGTGTTTGCCTTTCGCCGCTTTTAACGCCTGCGCGCCGTCAGCTGCCATATCAACAAGGAAGCCCTCGGATGTAAGTATTTCACTTTCTATTTCGCGCGTAGGAAGTGAATCGTCAACAACAAGAATGGACTTTCTGGCTTTTTCATAATCAAGATTGCGTTTTTTTATTTCGATCGCTTTAATACGCTTTGCCATCTTCATAATTGTTGGTATATGAAGAACGCTTACCATTTCGTAGTCTTCATTTAGAACAATGCCGGAAAATATCGGCATAGTTTCCATGAATGAAGGCATGGATTTAAGAATTACAGATCTCATGCTGTCGATATTATCAACAGCGAAGGCGGCGATATCGTCATATGAACGAATTATTATAATGAATATACTGTCCAGATTATCAGGCGTGTCTGTTTTTATCTGTAAAACCTGGCTTAAATAATAAAGTTTAATCATTCTGTCATTGTATTTAATTTCCGGGCGGTCTATTACTGTAATAATTTCATCTTTATTTAAAAGAAGAATGTTCTCTACAAAGTTCGCGGGGATTATAAATTTCATCGCTCCGCTTACAGCGGGGAATCCCATAAGAGCGGCGATAGAAAGAGGAACAATCAAGGTAAAACTCGTTCCTTCACCTCGGAAACTGTCAATAATTATGCTTCCCTTTAAAGCTTCGACAGTGTCTCTTACAACATCCATTCCCACACCTCTGCCGGAAACATTATTTACATCGCCGGATGTCGAGAAGCCGCTTTGGAAAATTAAGTTAGTAAGGTCTTCCTTTGTTAAACTAGCCGCTGAAGCTTCGGCTACATATCCTTCTCTTACCGCTTTTTGTCTGATTTTTTCCAGGTCTATTCCGCGTCCGTCATCGGCGATTATAATTTTCATACTGCCGCTTTCGCGAGAACAAACGATTGAAAGATTGCCAATTTCGGTTTTACCGGCGGCAAGGCGTTCTTCAGGCGTTTCAAGTCCGTGGTCTATCGCGTTACGAACCATGTGCAGGAAGACATCAGACAAAGATTCAATTATATTTTTATCAATTTCGTTTTCCTTGCCTTCTATTGTAAGCTGAACCTTCTTGCCAAGTTCTTCTGATAATTGGTAAACATAGCGTGGATAGCTGTCAAAAATTGTTGAGATTGGCAGCGTGCGAAGAGAAATTACGCTGTCGTACGCGCCTCTTATGTTGTTGCCTGAATCTATAGCGTAATTTTTTAAGGAAGAATTAAGCCTTTCGCATAAGCGTTCTATCTTCCTAAAATTGCTTATTGTTACAGTATCTATCTTTTTTATTTCTTTAAATGTTTTTGAGAATTCTTTAATTTGTTTAATTATTTCCGCGCTGTTTTGTGATAAACTTTTAGCGGAGATTTCAAGAGTTTGTAAAGAAGCAATACTTTTTATAATTCCGTCAATCTTGTCAAGAGAAAGACGTATGGTTTCAGATTTTGCTCCTTTGCGAACAGAAGCTTGCTGCGCGTTTTGTTTGCTTTTGGATGATTCCTTGGTTTTTTTCTCTGTTTTCTCCTTGTCACCCGGCTCTTTATCCGCTTCCTGTTCTTCGGGTAAATCCTCAGACTCTGCGGTTTCCGGAATATTGTAATCTTCGTTAGATGCTAAAAGAGATAAATTCTTTATATGTTCGCCGGTTTCGATATCATCAGATTTTGTTTTAATTATTTTTACAAACGCGGATTTTAATAAATCCAACGAAGAAAGTATTAGTTTAACAGCGTTCTCTGAAAAACCTATCCGCTGTTCTCGTATCGCGACAAACACGCTTTCTAAGGCATGGCTTAGTTCTTCTACGCGTTTAAACTCTAGCATACGGGAAGAACCTTTTAAGGTATGCAGGGCGCGAAGCAGGGTAGAAAGATCATCTTCTACAGAAATGCCGTCTTTAACATCAAAGACAAGAGTTTCTACAAGAGTAACATTTTCCATACTCTCGTCTATAAATTTATTTATATATTTTTCTTTATTTATTGCCATATATTATCCATTTTTAACATCCTGTTTTATATCAGGCGTATTAGTAATTGTTAAAATATCGCCAAGTTCCGCAGTCATTTTTGTTAATTCTTCAGCGGAAGAAGTGGCGATTCTTGTAGATTGGATAAAATTTGATAATCCAAAAGAAATATCAGTAATAGAGGAAGTAATTTGCTCGGTTGATTCAAGCTGCATTTGTGTAGAACCGGAAATTGTCTGAGCCTGATTCGCCGTTATCTCCGCTCCCGTTCTTATTTTACGGAAAATGTTTTCCAGTTCTTTTATTAAATTATTACCTTCCAGGATTTTATCAGCGCTTTCTTCGCTTGATAATATTAATGAAGATGAAGAACTCTGTATTTCCTCAACATGCTCTCTTATTTCTTTAGTTAATAAAGTAATATCATCGGCAAGACGGTTTACTTCGCTCGCTACAACGGCGAAGCGTTTGCCCTTTTCTCCGGCGCTCGCCGCCTCAAGCGCCGCGTTAAAGGCAATAACCTTGGTTTGGTCAGTTATAGTATTAATATTTTTTAATATATCTCTGATTTTAATTATTTTATTTCCAAGAGAAATAATACCTGTAATTACGCCGTCATTCTTCATTTTAATATTTTCAAGCTGAGTAATATTACGCTCAAGAACGGAAAAACCGTGTATTACGTCATTTTTCATTTTAGAGGCGATTTTCGCTACGCTTGTTGTTTTTACCGCTATATCAACAGCTAATTGAGTATTCTCATTTATTGTAGCTTCAATCTCCTGAATGCTCGCCGCTTGATTGTTAGCTGTAGAAAATATTTCTTTTGACGACGAAAATATTTCATCTGTTGATTTTTGAATTGTTTTAGAAACGCTTCTTGTTTTATCTACTGTTTCTGAAGCGGAGATAACATTTGTTCTTTGAGATTCAATCATGCTGATAAACAGATCTAGGTGTCGTTTACATCCCATACCGGTAATAAAACCTGTAATAATTATCGCGATAGCTCTGAAAATTTCATAAACTACAGGAAAACTTACGTTTATTTTATTTTCATCGATTATAAAATAATAAGGAAGATCCAGATTTTTCGCGTTAATAATTACAACAAGAAGATAGCAGGCAGCCGCGAATATACCGGAAAAATACGCGCAAGGGACGCTGTACCTAAAAGCGCCCAGCATAATTAAAACAAGGAAGAATAATGCCCAATTTGAAAGATATGTAATAGCCGGAGCTACATCAGGATATGTGCAGCCTATCCAAATGCTTGCTGAATGAATAATTACATCGATAATTACGCAAATATATTTATAAATAGCGGGAACAGAGTTCCTGTTTTTAAGATAAAAATGGATTCCAATTGAATAAATTAAAAATATGACACAGCAAAAATACGCATGGATTGGAAAAGCGCTTTCTCCATTTAAAACCTTCATTAAGCATATAAAAGGAACACTTAAAAGGAAAATTATAGCTATAACTATACGAAACTTACAAATTAGTTTTTCACCGTCAAATTCGTCAATTTTAATCTTTTCAAGTACTTCGTTTCTTGTCATTCTGATACCTCCATCTTTTTATCAGAATTGACAGCAAGTATGCTTTCTAAATGTTTAATTGTTTTTGAAAGATCATCAGCGGAGGAGGTGGCTATTTCTGTTGATTTAATAAAATTAGAAAGCCCGCTGGAAATATCCTCTATAGCGATATTAATCTGTTCTGTAGATTTTTGCTGCTTTTGGCTTGAGACAGTAATTGTTTTAGCCTGTTTTGATGTTATATCCGCGCCATTTTGAATTTCAGCGAAAATCTCCTCAAGTTCCTTAATTAATTTATTGCCATTTATTATTTTTTCCGCGCTTTCCTTGCTTGAAACAATCAATGATGAAGAGGAACTTTGAATATCATCCGCCTGTTTTTTAATTTCTTTTGTTAGAGCGGTAATATCATCAGCGAGGCGGTTTACTTCGCTTGATACAATAGAGAAGCGCTTTTTATATTCACCCGCGCTTGCCGCTTCCAGCGCGGCGTTAAAAGCTATTACCTTTGTCTGGTCTGTAATGGCGTTTATAATTTCTATAACGTCGCGTATTTTACTTATTTTAAAACCAAGAGACACAATGCCGTTTATTACACTTTCGTTTTTATATTTTATTTCTTCAAGCTGCCCGACGTTTTTTTCTAAAACAGTTAAGCCGTATTTTACATCATTTTCCATTTTAGAAGAAATAGAAGCAACTTCTTCAGTTTTCTCTGAAATATCAACAGCTATATTTGAGTTTTCTTTTATTGTCGCTTCTATCTTCTGAATGCTTACGGCTTGCTTATTCGCTGTCTCAAAAATATCTTTAGAAGATAAAAATATTTCATTGGTAGATTTTTTTATTAATTCAGCCATTGTATGGGTTTTTTTTACGGTATTAGAAGCTGATTTAGAAGCTTCGGATTGCGATATTATCATTCCGCTGAATAATTTTAAATGACGTTTACTCGCTATCGCGGCAATCGCTCCCGTTACAACCATGGACAATACTCTGAACGATTCATTTGTTGTAGGGAAGCTTAAACTTACAACTTTGCTTTCCAGATCATAATAATATGGGAAATCGAGTGTATTAGACCTTAGTATAATTACTATCAAATAACAAAAACCGGCGTAGATACCCGAAAACAAAGCGCAGCGGACACTGTATCTGAAAGCGCCAAGAAGTATAAGCACTGTATAAAAAAGAGCCCAGATTGAAAGATACTGGATGGGTGGATCCAGTTCAGGATAACCGCAGCCTATATAAATGCTAACGCTTATAATTGTCATATCAAGAACAACGCTGATATATTTAAAAGAAAGAGGAACAGATTTTCTGTTTCTTAAATATAAATATAAAATAATGGAATATAAAAGAAAAAGATTATTTGGAATATAACCATAGGATGGGAATGGATCAAGCCCTTGCGCCTTTCTTAAAATCGCGAAGATAACAACAACAGCGATATAGAGGAGCGCTAAAACGAATCTGAATTTGCTTATTTGCTTTTCGCCTTCAAATTCGTCTCTTGATATTTTGGTAAAAATATATTTATTCAGCATTAACCAATCCTGTTGTTATATGATATTTTTCCAGAGTATCCCTTAATTCTGTTGACATATTGTTTAGTTTATCTATGGTGCTCGTTGTAAGATTAGTAGCGGAAACAAATTGATTCGTGCCCGCGGATATTTCCTTTAAAGCCGAAAAAACCTGCGTAATCGCGAGTTCCTGCTGTCTGCAAAGGCTTGAAATATCCTGGGTTTTATTCGCGACATTCTGCGATACCTCAACAATATTTTCAAAAACAACTTTTTGCTCGGCTATTCTGTTGTATCCTGTGTCTATCGCGCGGGATCCGTTATTTGCTTCTGTAGAAAGATTATGTGAAGCCTCATGGAGCTCTGTAATCTTTTCTTTTATTTCAGCGGCTGATTCAACAACATTATCCGCGAAGCGTCTTATTTCTCCCGCTACTACAGAAAAACGGGTTCCCGCTTCTCCAGATGATGATGCTTCCAGCGCCGCGTTAAACGCTATAAGTTTGGTGTGGTCCGCTATTGTGTCAATTAATTTAACAGATTCATCTATTCTGGAAAGCATTTCCGCCAGGTTTCTGATTATGTCAATTATTTTCGCGTTTTGATTGCGTATATCAAGCATCATATTTTCATTTACTTCTCTTAATTCCGCGCCTCTTCTGCTTAATTCCTGGGTTTGCACTGCAAGGTTGGCAACCTCTGTTGTTTTTTCCGCCGCCTGAGCGGAGAGCGCCTTATTGTTTTCCATTGTGCTGACAATTTCTGAAACGCTCGCGGATTGCTCATTCGCGGTAGCTGTCATTTCTTTAGCTGATGAAGACAGCTCATTAACCGCCTGGGAAACCATTATAGTGTTATTATTAATCGAATAGAACGCTTTTTTTAATTTATCTAAAAAGCCGTCAAGGGCAGTCATAAATTCTCCAAGCTCATCATTTGAGGGAGATTCAATTTTCACAGATAAATCGTTGTTATCCAGGCGTCTAAAAACTTTTCCCATGCTGTTTGTAGAAAAGCGAATCCCTAATGTTGTTATTAGAATAATCCAGAAAGCGATTATTGTAGCTAAAATTGCCGCCGCGAGGGATAGAGCTAAACGTAATGTGTATGTAGCAATTCTGTTTTTGATAATAGTATCAAGGCGATCAAGGGCGGCGGACTGGAGCCTGTATGTAGCGTTATTGGTCTGGCTTGATGTTTCATGCAGAGTAGGTATTGTCTCTTTATTTATAACTTCATCCTGTAAGACAAAATCAACAGCTTCCGCAAAATATGAAACCCTGTCAAAACACGCTTTTAAATAATTCTCGAATGATTCAAGAGAACTTGTTTTTCGCATTCTAAGAGATTCCGCCGCGTTAAATCTGTTTTGAATGCGCGCGTTATCTGAATATATTAAAAGCTGAAGATGCCTGTTAAGTTCTTCCCTTCTTCTTTGAGTAAACGCGCCGTCTTCTATTGTTCTTAACAGGTTACTGATTAGAACAAGTCTTTCCTGAGCCTGTGGAAGCTCGTGAACAGAAGCTGCTACAAGATACGCGCATTCTATATCGCTGTCTGTTATAAGCCCTGATACATCGCCTGTATAAACAATAATTTTATGCAAATCCTGCATAATATTTCTGTACGCGTATATAACTGTATCTCTAATTGTGGTGTTTGATAAATGTTCCCAATTTTCCATTAAAGTATTAGGCGAGACAATATAACCTTCTTTAATAAAAAACTCGGAATATTTATCTCTTAATTCAATAATTGATTCGTAAGTTTTTTGTTTGGAAAACTCTATATCGCCTGAAGCTCCGTCAACAGAAAACCGGACATATTGCGGAATAATCTGCATAAGCGCTATTGCGGGACGAAGCACTTGTATGCCGTTTAATTCTTTTTTATTTTTTTGTATTGAACTATGAGACATTGTAATAATGGAAATAAGCATTATTCCAAGAGGAAGAAGAAATATAGAGGCGCTGATTGTCAATTTAGTTTTTATTTTTAAGTTTTTTAACTGATCAATAAATTTTATATACATAAACACCTCTTTTACGCTAATTTCTTTTCTAAAATTCTTAAGAAATAATCAGAAGAAAACCCGCCAATAAAACATTCATAATTGTTTCTGTTTTCTTCTTTTAAGGACCGCCATAACTCAATGCTTTCTATAGTTTTTTTTACTTTATATTCATGCCTTGTAGGGTTGCCTTCCGCTGTAATAACAGCGATTCTGTAATAAGCAGCCCAGAAATATTTATCTTTAATAGAAGCGTCATGGTAAAAACCTTCCGCTTCCTCAGGATAACCCTGAAGATAATAATATTCGCCTCTTAAAAATCTTGTAAAGGCGCTTGTGTTATATTTTTCCATATATGATATTACTTTATCCGCAAAGTCAAAATCCTGCGAATTAAGAAAAAAAATAGCGCAAGCGGCAAGCCTGCTCCCTGTTAAAGATTCGTAATCATTATTATTAAGAGATTCGACTACAAGCTGGGCGTTTGACTTGCCTTCTTTATATTTTAATAAATCAGAGATTTCATTGCAGCAAATTGTTATTTCGGCTGCAGGAAGGGTAACAGGAGTTTCCTGTTTTGGAGGAGAATATGTTTTATTATCAATTTTTATTTTATCTGTGCCGCGTAAAGCGCTAACATTTTCGCCTAATGTTTCCAGTTCAATCGCCGCGTGTAAAGAATTTATTTTTCTAAAATAAAAACCTTCATAGGCAAACTGGTTTATAAGCAGAGGGTGCCTTACGGCGGATGTTTCAGAAATTCCCATAAAAAGAAGGCCGTTATTGTTAAGAGAATCAGAAAGGTTATTAATTACAGAAGCTCTGTTTTTATTGGAGAAATAAATCATGGCATTTCTAAAAAAAATAATATCGTATTGTTTATCAAGACCGCGCATTATATTATGAGGAAAAAAACGCACCCTTTTTGTTATATCTTTTGACACAAAGTATTCTTTATTCTCTTTGGTAAGGTATAAATCTAGAATATGTTTCCACGAAGAACCGTCGCAGCGCAGGGCGTTTTCTGTATAACGCGCGATTCTAGCTGTTTCTATTACATTAGAGTCAACGTCAAAGGCGTCAACAGAAAAATCAAAATCCAATCCTTTTTTATTGTGGTAATCCAAAAGCATAGCGATACTGTACGCCTCGCATCCTATACTGACAGCGGCAGAGCATATTTGAATCGGGCGTCCAAGTTTAGCGAACTCAGGCAGAGCGTTTTCCAATATGGTAAAGTGAACGCCCTCTCTAAAAAAATAAGTCTCGTTTACTGTTAAGAATTTTGAAATATTGAAAACCTGTTCGCGCGAGGTTAATAAATATTCGTAGGTAGCGGGATTTTCCACAAAGGAAGACCCGCTTACCTTTTCCAGATGATCGTTAAGAGTTTTTAAAGCGTCAATTCCGGCTTTAATGCCCAGAATCTGTTCTATTCTGTAATATAAAAATAAAAGGGCTGGACTTGTTAGTATTTCGGCTGGTAATTCAGTTTTAAGACCACAATATCCAATAGAAGACATATATTACTCACAGCCCGTTAAAAATATTAACTTTTGAGCGATTTCACTTAAAGGTAAAACCATGTCCACGCAGCCTGTTTCAACAGCGGCGCCGGGCATTCCAAAAATCATTGACGAAGCCTCATCCTGCGCTATTGTAATGCCGCCAGCTTTTTTTATTGAACGAGTGCCTTCGGCTCCATCGGATCCCATTCCTGTAAGAACAACGCTGATAATGGAACTGCCAAAAAGTTCCGCCGCCTTTTTAAAAAGAAAATCCGCCGCTGGTTTTTGATTGTTAATTGGATCACTGTCATCAAGTATTATACCGGTATTTCCAATGCTTAAATGCTTATCTGTTGGAGCGACATATACATTTCCTTTTATAGGATAAATACCTTCTTCCGCGATCTGAACATTAAGATGAGAATATCCGTCAAGCCATTGAACAAATCCTTTGTCAAAGCCTGATGTATTATGCTGAACCAATAAAATCGGCACGCTGAAATTAGCGGGCAGCCCTGAGCATAACTGACACAGAGCCATGGGGCCGCCTGTGCTTGAAGCTATAACAATACAATTTATTTTTCTTGGAACTTCTGTGCTGTCGTCTGATAATTCCTGAAGTGAGCCAAGTCTTTTTCTGATTCCTGTTATGTGCTTTAATGTGCTGAATATTTCGCCTTTTTTTCTGTCAGTCATTTCTGAAGTAAAAATGTCCTTAGCGTAAAATTCATGAGCGCCTTTTACTGTAGCTTCATAAGCCATTTTAGCTGTGTCATGAGTGGTTATAACAACAATACCGCATGAACTAAACTGACGTATTTTCTCGATTGCTATAAGCCCGTTCATAACAGGCATCTCATAATCCATGGTGATTAGATCGGGATTAAGTTCTTTTGCCTTTGCTACGGCTTCTTCGCCGTTTTCGGCTTCACCGACTATCTCAAATGTTCCTTCGCTTACAAGAAAATCCTTAAGGATATCGCGAACCAGGGGACTGTCATCAACAATTAATGTTTTAATCATTGTAATACTCATACTGATAATTCCTTCTGAATGTTTTGAACAAGCTGCCGCGGATTAAGCAGGAGAACCATATCTCCCGCTGATATATTTGAAAGCGTATTATTGCGAATACGCTGAGGGTGAAAAAAGATTCCCGTAAAAATTGAAGCAAACTGAAACACTCCCAGCGTTTTGGGAATCGAGTAGAATTTTTCCGCTGGGATTTCTCTTTCTTTAATAATTTCTGTTGTAAGTAATATCATTTTATCTTCGAATGTATCGTTATCATAGCTTTCGTTTTTTAAAACTATTCCATGGTGAATATTTATTACAGGACAATTAAAATACATTGGCAGAGATATATAAGTATTGCGTTTATCGTTATCAAAATGAATTCTATAACCGGGATTGTCATTAATAAGAAAAATTGACGAAACATAATCCATAGGTATCGCGATAGAAAAACCATTGTATAAACAAACAAAAACTCTCATTAAACAATCTCCCCCGATACGCGAGATAGAATTCGATTAACATCAAGCACAAAAACATTGGCTCCGTTCCAGGCGAAAGTCGCGCCAACAGCGTCTGTAAGTTCGCCTGTTTCAGAACCCCTTTCTGTTATAAAAAGATTTTCCGGTTGAATGTCAGCGATACCAGCGACATCGTCAATAATAAAGGCGATTCTGTCAATTTCATCTTTTAGAATCAGTACCTTTTTACGAGGGCATGGAGTTTTATGAAACAAAACGCCTATGTCAAAAAGAGCGTAGGGAACAGAATACCTGTTTACAACTCCAATAACAAAAGAAGGCATCATGGGAAGGGGATAAACGGTATCAAAAAGAGCGATTTCACTAATTTGGCGGGACGGAAAGCTGTATAACTTACCAAGAATCGAAAAAACGAGGAATTTTTCGCTTGTCTGACCTTCAGGAACATCTTCTAAAAGTTCCTCAATTTCCGCCAATTCTTCCATAGAATTTAAGAGCTCCCGAGTATTAAATATTATGAAAATTATACCACTAATATAGAAAGTTTTCTATATCTAACAGAATATTGTTTAATTCCCCAAAACTTGTTTTTGTTTCGGGTAAAGAGCGTGAAAATAGCTGTCCATAGGTCTTTTTTAGGATTCTGCCGTCAAGAACAGCCACAATTCCATGGTCTGAGCTCCTTCTTATAAGCCTGCCAAAGCCCTGTTTGAACTTAATTACAGCCTGAGGAAGTGATAATTCCATGAATGGGTTGCCGCCTGACTTTTCCAGGGCTTCCCTGCGGGCTTCAAACACAGGATCGCCGGGTGTTCTAAAGGGAAGACGGCAGATAATGACAAGACGCAGGGTGTCACCGGGGGCGTCAATGCCTTCCCAAAAAGAATCTGTCGCGAAAAGGCAGGAGCTTTCGTCATTAAGGAAGCTCTGTAAAAGACGGCTTCTGTCATCATCGCCCTGCCTAAAGCAGCGTATACCAAGTTCTTCCAATTCCTTTCTCGCGGCATTATACGCGCTTGTAAGAGACTGGTAAGAAGTGAATAAAATAAGAGCGGAACCACCAGAGACTGAGACAAGGCGGTTTACGCATGTGTTTACAAAGTCCTGATACCCGCTTTCGTCAGGTAAAGGTGAATCTGACGGCGCCGCGAGAAGAACAGCGCTTGAATAAGGGAAGGGGGAAGGGAAGCATCCGCTAAGGATAATTCTGTTTTCTATGTTAGCTATTCCGCTCTGAGCTGCCCAGAAAGAAAAATCATTATAAACAGTTAATGTCGCCGATACGCAAATCACTGTCTTGTTTGGCATAAATACGCTTTCTTTTAATTTTGGCGCAAGTTCTAAGGGAGTTCTTGTAAAAACAACTATAGGGTCTTTTTTTATCGAATCTTTATTAAAACGTATTTTTTCTATCCATAAAACTTCATCTTCATGTTTTTTATATTTGATAAAGACATCACAAATTTCACCGATATTTTCCAGTCTTTTTATTATCGTTTTAATTTCCCAAACAACAGGATCCGAAGCGAGTTCTTCCTCCTGTTTTTCCATATTTTCTGTAATATCGCGGATCATATTTGTAAGTTTTAAAATTTCCTGGCGAAGCGTTTTTAAAAAAGGAAATAATTCCTTTTTTAAAAACGCCTCATCTATAGCGGGAGACAGCCTGAAAATTCCTTCTGTGCCGCAAAGTCCAAGGGCGCAGTCGTTTAGTTCTTCCGCGCGGTTTTTAGTTTTCGCTATTATATCCGCTATGTCGTCCAATGGATCAATCTTTGAAGGCAGCATGGCGCATAACTTTACAAGCAGTCCGTAATGATTCATCTTCTTTTTGTGGTAAAGCCTGCCAAGCTGTTTAAAAACAGCGCTTCGCGAGAAATCCGCGGAAAAAAATGAAGTAGCCGCGTTTTCTATAGTATGCGCTTCGTCAATAATGAGTCTTTTAAAAGGCGGAAGAACAACCGCGGCTTCATAACCAGCTCCCTCTAAACGCGCGGCAAGGTCAGCGAAAAGAAGATGATGGTTTACAACTATTATATGGGCGTTATTCGCTTCCTTACGCAGCATAGAAATAAAGCATTGTTCCTTCCATACGCAATGGTTCCCAAGGCATAAATCGGATTCCGAGCAGACGCTGGCCCAAACTGTATCAGAAGGCATAAAAGTAAGTTCAGACCTTGTTCCTGTTTTTGTGGTTTTAGCCCACATGCTTATATTTTGTAGTTCATCAATGTCAAAATCAAAAAGAGGCGGTTCATGTAAAGCGTCGCTTAATCTGCGCAGGCAAAGATAATTATTCCTTCCCTTCATAATAACCGATTTTATTTTCGCGTTCCCCATACTTGACGCGACAAGGGGAATATCTTTTTCATATAGCTGCTGCTGAAGCGTAATAGTGGCTGTAGATATTACTACAGGTTTATTTATTAAAGAAAAACGCATAGCGGGAAGAAGGTACGCGAATGATTTTCCAACACCTGTTCCCGCTTCCGCCATAACAAGAGCGTCTTCGTTAAAACCGCGAATAATAAGAGAAAGAAGGTCTAACTGCGCCTGTCTTGGTTCGTAAGAGGGAAGAAGGTTCGCTACACTGCCGCCTTCTTGTAATGAAGAAATTATTTCCTCATTATCAAGAGCGTTTGCTGTCTTACTCACAATTCAGTGCCAAAAGCGCCATGACTTTAGCGTCTCCGATAATATTATCTAAAAGCGCGTATTCATTCGGCTGGTGGAGAGTTTCCCGCGTTTTTGTCCATACCGCGCAGTCTATTCCAATATTTCGAAGGTAAGCCGCCATTGTGCCGCCGCCAATTCCAATCGGGCGCGGTTTAACATTATAAACTTCCGCCGCCGCCTTTGTTAATAATTTTACAATTGGCGCGTCCGCGCTTGTAGGTTTAGATACCATTAACTGGGGCAAAGTATATTCAATTTTTACGCCGTATTTTAATTCAACTTCCGTTTTTATTCTGTCAACTTCTTTTAAAATAGAATCAGGCGAATAACACGGAAGGACGCGCATGTCCACGCAAAAAACATCCTCACCGGGGATGGTATTAATATTTGGAACATTCGCTTCTTTTTTTGTTGGCTGGAAAGTAGAGTAGTTTGGATCAAACATTTCGTCACGCTTGTTGAATTTATCTGAAAGTTCAAAGTGCAATCTTACAGCAAGATCGCTTCCGGCAAGAAAGGCGTTAGCGCCAAGGTCTGGCATGGAACCGTGAGCCTGTTTTCCGCGGGTAACAAAACGTATCCATAAAATATTTTTTTCCGCTACTTCGATACATTCGCCTTCCGGGTCGCCTCCGTCGGGAACTAAAACCATATCATTATTATTAAATAATTCGCGTTTGTTTTTAACAAGCCAGTCTATGCCATAAACAGAGCCAACTTCTTCATCCGCGGAAAACAATAGTTTGATAGTTCGGTATGGTTTTAAATTCTGTTCCGCGAAGGCTAGAGCGGCAAGAATAGAAGATACAAGTCCCTGCTGATTATCTTCTGTACCCCGTCCTATGAGCCTGTCGCCCAAAGAATCATTTTTATGAACAACAGTCCAGGGGTCGCTGTCCCAAAGTTTTTCCTCGCCGGGTGGAACAACATCAGTGTGACTCATGATCCATAGGCAGCCTTCGCTTTCGTCCGCGCTGCCTTTAATTTCCGCGATTAGGTTTGGACGTACTCCTCCCTTTGCGCTCTTAAAAGGCGCGTCGTATCGCGTAAGTTGATTTATTCCGTGTTTTTTTAACCATTCTTCAATAAAAATACATTTATCCAATTCGCCTTCGCCGCCGGATTCAGGAGAAACGGCCTGCCTTTTTGTAAGTTCTGTTTCAAGCTCAATAGCGAGTTCTTTTGATTTTTCCAGCCATGTAAATAATTTTTCTTTCATTATATTTCCTTATTTATTATATACTTTCCAGCTGGTAGAAATTAATGTTTCTAAATCTGAATATTTGGTTTCCCAGCCAAGTAATTCACGCGCTAATGAACAGGACGCCGTAAGCACAGCGGGATCTCCCTCTCTTCTTCCCGCTATTTTCGCCGGAATTGGTTTTCCTGTCAATTTACGCGATGTCTCAAGCACTTCTTTAACGGTAAAACCCTGTTCGCTTCCAAGATTTACAATAATGCTTTTATTATTTTTAATAATATAATCAAGAGCCATCGCGTGTCCCGCCGCCAGGTCGCTTACATGAATATAATCGCGAACACAAGTTCCATCCCTTGTGTCATAATCATCACCAAAAACCCGCATTTCTTTTCTGATACCGCAGGCGGTTTCCATAATTATTGGAATGAGATTAGCTGGATTTTGTTCAAGTCCCTTAATTTGTCCATTTACATCATAGCCCGCGGCGTTAAAGTAGCGAAGGCTCGCGTATCGAATATTTTTTAATTTTTCGTACCATGTTAAAAAACGCTCAATTTCAAGTTTGGTAAAACCGTAATAATTTTCAGGCTCTGTAGGGTGTTTTTCGTCAATAGGAAGATATTTAGGCTCTCCATAAACAGCGGCGCTTGAGGAAAAGACAATGTTTTTTATACCGGCTTCGCTCGCGGCGTTTAATATATTTAAGGTTCCGCAAATATTATTGTATGAATATTTTTCCGGTTTAAGCATAGACTCGCCCGCCGCTTTTGAAGCCGCGAGATGAACAATGGCGTTAAATTCGCTTGACTTCATAGCGCCAAGCAGCGATTGATAATCATGGATATCTCCATGAAAGAAAGAAGCTTGCGGAAAAAGGTTTTCTCTAAGCCCGCTTGAAAGATTATCGTAAACAGCGCAATTGTGTCCAAGGCTAAGGAATTCACTTGTTACATGGCTGCCTATATACCCAGCTCCGCCTATTATTAATATATTCATGATTATATTGTATCAAAAATGTTTCTAATTGTCTTTATACTGAGTAACGATTTCTTCCCATTCATGTGTTTTTATTTCGATATTTTCAACACATTCATCAAGTTTTTGCTTAACATTTTTTGCTTTTTCACCGTTGGAATAAACTTCCGGGCGCGCGAGTTCCGTTTCCAGAGCGGATTTTTCCGTTTCCAGTTCTTCAAGGGCTTTTAATATTTCCGCTTCTTGTTTTTCCAGTTTGCGTAAAGCGGCTTGCTTTTGTTTGTCAATGGCACGTTTTTGTTCATTTGTATAAGCCGCTTCAATTTTATTTTCTGTCTTTTCTTCTTTGTTTAAAAGCGGCTTTTCGTTATTAGCGCTTGATTTTTCTCTTTCCAAATAATATCCATAGTTTCCGTAAAACAATTTCGCGCGCGCCGGTGTATTTTCGCCTCCCGGCGTAAGTTCAAGAACTTTAGTTGACAAATCTTCCATAAATCCGCGATCATGAGAGACAAATAAAATAGTTCCTTCAAATTTTTTAAGAGCGTCTAATAATATATCTTTGGAATGTAAATCCAGATGGTTAGTAGGTTCATCCAGAATAAGAAGATTCATGGGCTTCAAAAACATTTTTAAAAGCGCGAGGCGGCTTTTTTCTCCTCCGCTTAAAACAGAAACGTTTTTATAAACATCATCACCTCGGAATAAAAAGGCGCCGAGCATATCGCGTATTTTTGGAATAAGATGGGTGGGCGCTTCTTCTTCCATAAATTCAAGTACAGATTTATCTGATGTCATTACCTCGGCGGCATCCTGAGAAAAATATCCTATTTTTACTCCGCTTCCAAGCTTTACACTTCCTTCAAAATTATTATCAGAGCCTGAGATAATTCTAAGGAGAGTGGTTTTCCCCGCGCCGTTAGGACCTGCGACCACAAGCCTTTCCTTAGCGTCAATACAAAGGTCTAGCGAAGAAAGGATACGCCTCTGCCCGTAACTTTTTCCAATTCCTTCCAGAGTAAGCGCGATATTACCGCAGTGGGGCGGAGGAGGAAAGCTAATATTAATTTTTTTAAAAGATTCAGGAATCTCTATTAGTTCCATTTTTTCAAGACGTTTTATTAATTCCTGAGCGAACGCTGCCTTGCTTGCCTTGTATTTAAATCTTCTTATAAGCGCTTCGGTTTTTATTATTTCTTCCTGCTGTTCGTTATATCGTTTTACTATTCCTTCAAGTTCCATTTGTCTTGTTTTTTCGTATGAAGTATAGTTTCCGGCGAAACGCCTTAAATTTCCGTTATAAAGCTCATAAACTTCATTAACGCAATAATCTAAAAAATATCTGTCATGGCTTACCAATAAAAAACCGCCATGGAAATCATTGAGCCAGCTTTCCAGCCATGTTCTTGCTTCTATATCAAGGTAATTTGTAGGTTCATCCAATAAAAGAATATCCGGTTTGTGTAAAAGTACTTTTGCAAGGGCAATGCGCATCTGCCAGCCGCCTGAGAATTCTCCTGTGTCTCTGTTTATATCATTTAAAGAAAAACCAAGACCGCAAAGCACAGATGAGATTTCTCCCTCACGCCTGTAATAATTTGTCTGTTCAATTTTTTCCTGTAAGTTATGATGTTCTTCCAAAAGATTTTTAATTGATGATCCGTCTTCTTTGGATTTTTCCAGTTCTTCCCCTATTTTTTCCATTTTATTAATTAGCTCATGAACAAAACCATATGCGCTTTCCGCTTCATCGCGAAGTGTTTTCCCGCGATGAACAATTCCCGCCTGAGGAAGATATGAAATTCTTGTGTTTTTTTGAACCGCCCGTTCGCCTGAATCAGCGCTTTGGATACCCGCTATTATTTTCATTAAGGTTGTCTTGCCGCTTCCGTTTGCTCCGCTTAAACATGAGCGGGAACCTGCCTCAAGGCGTAAGGATACATCTTTTAAAATATCCCTGTCACCAAAAGCTAGATTAATTTGTGAAAATTGAACAAAGGACATTGTTATTGCACAGAATCTCTGAAGAAGTATAAAACCATTGGAGAAGACGCTCGTCTTACAACGGTATCATCCTCAATGCCGAAGTCAGGCACTACTTCAAGACGTAAACCTTGATTATCGATACTATATAAAAAATAGAGAGTGTTGTTTTGTCTTATATCTGTAAATTTTAATGTAAACGCGCCGTTGGAATGTTCTTCATATGACTGCGAAATATACAAGTCCATAAAAATGCTGGCGCTTCCGCTTGTTGTGCTTGGAATTACATGAGGAACAAGAAGTTCAAAACCTGTCCATTGTAAGTCGCCTGTTTGTAAAAGAGTTATAGTTCCGTAATTACTGCTTGTAAACGAAGGACCCTGATTATAAATTGTCATAAATTGATTCTCGCGTCTTGCGTTTTCCTGAGTAATAAGATCATCAATTTGAGTGGGAAGCGATACAAAAGAAATGGAGCGTTTTAAACCGTTGTTATCTGTAAATTGAACCAAAAGATTAGTGTTTGATCTAAGATACATATAAAGGTTAGTGCCTTCAAAAATCCACGCGCGCTCTCCGTCGGCTCTTAATCTTTCGTATGAAAATTGTTTTTCTAAATCAGGCAGGATTATTCTTGCCTGTCCTGTCTCATAACCGGGATCAAAACGATAATTTTTTTCAAGTACCGTAATATTAAATCGTCTTGAGTTAAGCATTTGCAAATATAATTCCGCAGACCATGTTTTTGCTAAAAGATTTTCAAGCTCCGGATCCGGCGGCGCTTTTTGCGCCGATTGATTCGGCTTAACAGATTCTTCATTCTGATTAAAAATTCTTAACCTGTAAGAAAAGCAATAACCAATAATACCGTCGCTTGTCATTACCTTATACCAGTCGCCTGGAAGAGGATCGCCTGTTGTGCTTATAGGCGGATTCCCTTTCGCTATTTCCAGTATTTTAATAATTTCACCGAGACGGAGACGGTATACGCGCCTAGAGTTATTATCGGTATTGTCGCGGATTGGAAGACCATCCTGCAGGTTTTCCGCGTACGTCATCGCGTGCTGTGAAAATTCAAGGGCTCTTTTTTCCGCTTTTCTTTTACTGCCGACAAATTCAAGCTGTGTCAGCGGGATTTCTACTTTTAAATCACTTTTGCCGCTAGCGTCAGGAACGCCCACCACCCATAATTTCTCGATATTCGATTTGATAAAAACAGGAAGCACGGTACCCGAATCGATTGGCGGATCGTCAACCGACCATAGTAAAACGCCGTACCCAAGTTTTGAGCACGACGAAACGCAAAAGGAAAGAACAAGAGAAAATGAAATTGAAAAAAAGGCAAATTTATTCAACGATAGCGATTACATCAGCCATTTTAAGAATAAGGTGTTCTTCACCATCGACTTTTACCTGAGTTCCGGCGTATTTGTCGTATAATATTTTATCACCATTCTTTACAGTAATAGCTTCTTCTTCTGTGCCGGGTCCAACAGCCACTACAGTTCCCTGCTGGGTTTTTTCCTGAGCTGTATCGGGAATAATGATCCCTCCGGCCGTTTTCGCTTCATTTTTTTCCAGTTTGACCATTACACGGTCTCTTAAGGGTTTTACTTTCATATATTTCCTCCAAGTTAAATGATGTTATTCGCTGTTCATGATACAAAAAACGTGGTTTTTCGTCAATATGTCTTATCAAGCTCAAGGCGGGCGCTAAGGTTGTCAGGGTCAAGCTCCAGGGCGTACAGATACGCCTTACGTGCTTCACCCGGCTTACTAATTGAGTTATAACAACGGGCGATTTGGAGCTGGATTTTAGCCTGTTTTTTTAGGTCAGGCGCTTTTGCGAGGGCAAGTTCATATTGGTCAATAGCGCGCCCACAAGAGGCAAATGTTTCCCAAATTCGTCCAAGATTAGCATAAACATGCCAGGGAGCGTCTTCTTTTGATAATAAATTTAATATTTCATAAGCTTCGTTTAAGTTCCCCTCGCTCATTATATAAATCGCATTATAAGAATCGATCCATGAGCCTTCCAGCGAAATAATTCTCATTCGATCTAAAAGAATAGCTATCTCATCATAGCTTCGCTGGAAAAAGAAATGCCAAAAAGCCCATTTGTAAAGCTCTTCATTATTTTCATGCCTGTCAAGCAAGAGCCATGTTTCCGCTATCTGTCGGCGCAGAATTTGCTCTTTCGCATGGCGTTTGCAAATTTCTAGGTCGATATATGGGTAATCATCGGGAGAAAATTTAACAGTATTTTGTAAAAGTGAAATCGCTTTGTTGTAATCAAGGAAACGGCTGTAGCGAATTAGACCAAACTGCCTGCTTTCCTTGTTTGAGATAAAGGGTAAATCAATAAGTTTTTCCAGAAAGGGAAGCGCTTCTTCATCTGTTTTGGAAATCACGGCAAGATTGTAAAGACTGGTTTCATTGTAATTAGCGCTAAGGATAATCCACAAGGCAGCCGCCATTTCTGTGTATCCGGCGAGGTAGAGCGCGTCCGCCTGCCTAATCATTGCCCTCTCGTCATTAATCATAGAAAAAATTTCGGCGCTGCGGCTTAAATCGCCAAAATCATAATGATACTCAGCGGCTAAACGCAGCGCGTCAATGGAAGGAGAAAAGGAATTGAGCAGTAAATGAATGTCAGATAACGCGTCCCTGTACTGTCCTCGTATAGTTCTTAAAAGAGCGAGGTTCATAGTAACGAGTTCTGTGCCGTCTGTATAAACATCAGAAGGCAGATCGCCCGCTTTTTCCGGGCTGTTTAAATCTCCAAGAATTATATGAATAGCCAGGCGCAGATTGTTATAAGAAGTATTATTTAAAAGAGGCAGCCATCCTCTAAGGAGAGATTCTGTTTCTCTGTTTACTGCTGCGTTTTTTACACGCAGGGCAGCGGCAACCGCAATAATAGTTTCGGATGAAGGATAGGCGGTTAAAGCCTTATTAACTGTGCTTTTATAATTTTCGTTTGAGGGCGGATGAAGGGCAGTGAGCGCCCTTCTTCGTTTTATTATGGAAAGCCATGCTTCAACGCCAAGAGCTTTTTTTTCCAGCAGGTCCAGTTCCTTGTTAAGGCGCTCAAATACTCTTTCTGTTAAATAAAGATCCGCAAAAGCCTCGTCGTATTCGCGCAGTATCCTGTTAAAACTGTCTTTTTGCCTTACAACAGCGTTAGCGTTCCTGTCGATTAAAATAAAAACTGTTAATATAATCCCGGAAAGAACTAAAAGAATAAGACCCGCTAAAAGCGATACTCGCAATATTCTTGAGCTGTTTGACTGTTTCATTGTTTTTCCCGGGACGAAATAGTTTTACGGATATTATCAAGGACGCCGTTAATAAATTTAAAAGAATCGTCAGTGCCGTATTCTCTGCTTATGCCTATAGCCTCATTAATAACAATGGTTGAGTGCATTTCTTTTTGATACATTAAAGCGTAAGTTGATATTCGAAGGATTGCCAGGTCTACGCGGTTAAGGCGGGTAAAATCCCAATGTTCTAAATGGGATTTAATAACTTTATCAATTTCATCAATGTTTTCGATTGTACCGGCGGTAAGAATTCTGGAAAACGCCGCGATGTCATCGCCAAGGTTTGCCAGTTTTTTTTCCTCAAGCCACGCAAAGCGAATAAGCTCATCCACTGGAACCTTATTCGCCTCCCAGAAATAAAGAGCCTGGAAAGCGAGAATGCGGCCTTTTCGCTTGGATGCCATTACTGCCTCCCAACAGTGACAGTTACCACTTTATATTATTTTCAAAGATCTGGAATGTTTTACCGGTTCTTAATTCTGTAACAAGTTCCTGGCTTGCCTGCGCAAGAATTGACTGCTGTCTTTGATTTAATAATGTCTGACCAATATAATCTCTGACAGTCGCTCTCGCTCCTAACTGGAATATATCACCTAACTCAAGACTTTTTGAAGCGTAATTTTCTGTTACCTTTATAATTTGGAACCCCTGCTGACCTTCGATTAGGCGGGAAACCTGCCCTTGTTTTAAACTGAAAGCTACATCCATAAAGGCTTGCCCAACAAGCTGTCTGGCTTCCTGATTTCTTGGCAAGTACCCCGCGTCTCCCGCCTGATAACCGGAATTGGGCGCTACGCTTCTTGCCGCGACTTCGTCAAATTTTGACGGGTCACTGTTTATTTCCTTTACCATAGAGTCCGCAAGCGTTCTTGCCTTTGTGCGGGAAGCCGCGTCAGGACCGTACTGTACTTGTATCATGGAAAAACGGATAGTATCAGGGCGGACAAGCTGAGATTTTAATAAATTATATTCGTTAATTATTTCCTGTTCTGTAGGTTGTTTTATTGAGTTGATTAAATCGCCTTTTTTTGACATCAGATATTTTTGAACAATCATTTGTTTTCTAAGCTGCTCTCTAAAAGCTGTCATATCAAGACCGCTTTCGTTCATAAGCGCCTGAGAAAATTCAGCGTCTGTGGGCTGGCGGCCTAACTGCTGCTGCATGCCGGAGCGTAATTGCTGCATTTGCTGATTCACTTCGTTGTCGGAAATACTGATCCTGTCGCGTTCTGCTGCCTGTAAAACAAGGCGTTCATTGATTACAACATCTAAAACCTGCATTCTCTCGGCTTGAGTCAAGGAGCGGCGCGTGCTTTTTTCCATCCGCTCAACATCATTTTTCAGCTGTCTTACCGTAATTGGCTCGGTTCTGATGAGATTGACAGTCGCCGCCGGCTGTAAATCAGCCGACTGAGCGAAGCCTGAATATGCTAAAAAAATCCCCAAAAAAACAAGTGTAAATCGTTTCATAATTGTCCCTATAACCCCTCTATAGTGTTAATATAACATAAAATTAACAATAATGACTAGTATTTGGTTACTTAGCTTGCTCCAAAACTCGGTTAGTTTTGAAACAAACTATTCTAAAACGGCTCTGATACGGCGTACACCGGCGGAGGATGATTGCTCTTTCTGTATTTTAAAGACCCCCAAAGCGCCTGTGCGTTCAACATGGGGCCCGCCGCAAACTTCCTTTGTAAAATAGTCTGACGAGGAATTCCCCACTGTATAGACTTTTACTTGAGACTCGTATTTTTCGCCGAATAGAGCGATGGCTCCAGACGATTTTGCTTCTTCTAAAGCCATGGTTTCCATGCTCACGGGTAGGTCTTTTTTAATTTGTTCGTTCACGATATTTTCTACAGTTTTAATTTGATCCTGCGACATGGGCGCGTCGTGGGTAAAATCGAAGCGCAGGCGTTCCGCTGTAATATTACTGCCTTTTTGGGCGACATGGTCACCAAGCGTCATTTTTAAAGCCTTGTGAAGCAGGTGGGTAGCCGTGTGGTATTTGGTTGCCATTTCGCCTTGATCCCCAAGCCCGCCTTTAAATGCCTGCCCGCTCTGTGAGCGTGAAAGCTCCTGATGTTTTTTAAATGCCTCGTCGAATTCTTCCCTGTTTACGGTCATTCCGCTTTCAGCGGCGAGTTCTTCCGTTAGCTCAATGGGGAAACCGTAGGTATCGTAGAGTTTAAAAGCGAGCCTGCCTGACATAATTTTGCGAGGGTCTTTTAATAGATTGGGAAGGAGTTTTTCGAACTCATGTTCGCCCTTTTGCAAGGTTTCCATAAACTTCGCTTCTTCTTTGTTAAGCTCAGTAATAATAAAAGAGCGATTTTCCTCAAGCTCAGGATACGCGTTTTTAAATTGATTGATTACTACTTCCGCGATTGGCGATAATTGCAAACCCTCAGCGTTTAATTTTCTTCCGTGGCGGACGGCGCGGCGAATAAGACGGCGCAGCACATAGCCAGCTCCAACATTGGAAGGGCTTACCGCTTTTGGGTCTCCAAGAATGAAGGTAGAGGAGCGCACATGGTCTGCGATAATTCGTATCGATTTATCTGTTTCGCCTGCCGCTCCGCTTTGGTACTTTACACCAGAAGCTTTTTCTATAGCGCCGATAATATCCGCGAAAATTTGCGTATCATAAACTGACGATTTGCCGTTAAGGACTGTTACCGTTCTTTCTATGCCCATGCCTGTATCTACGCATTTTCGTGTTAGCGGCTCGTACTCGCCGGATTCGTTCTTGTTGTACTGCATAAAAACATCGTTCCATATTTCGAGCCATTTATTACATGAACAGCCGGGCTTGCAATCATCACTGCAGGGGGCGTCTCCCATGTAATAAAACATTTCGGAATCAGGGCCGCATGGGCCGGTGGTTCCGACAGGCCCCCACCAATTATCTTCGCGCGGAAGATAAGAAATTCTTGTAATGCCTAAACTTTTCCAGACTGCGGCGGACTCATCATCTTTGGGAATGCTTCGCGATGCTTCAGCATCGCATTCGCCTTCAAAAACCGTAACGCCTAATTTTTCGATTGGAATATTCAGCCATTGCGGTGAAGTTAAAAATTCAAAGCTCATTTTTATCGCTTCTTCTTTAAAGTAATCGCCCAATGACCAGTTGCCGAGCATTTCAAAAAGGGTAAGATGGCTTGCGTCTCCCACACAGTCGATATCGCTTGTGCGGATACACTTTTGAAAATCTGTAAGCCTCTTTCCTGCAGGGTGTTCTTGCCCTAAAAGATAGGGAACCAAAGGATGCATTCCCGCCATTGTAAAAAGCGCAGTCGGGTCATTTTCGGGCAGCAGGGACTTGCCCTGTATCTGTGTGTGCCCCTTGGAGGTAAAGAAATTTATATATTTGGTTCGCAGTTCATCGGCTGTCATGGGGGAATAATAGCATATATGGAAATTGATGTATATATAAAGAAATTTTTATTCAACGAGGTGAGCTCGGCAGCGGGTTATAAAAGGGAGAAGATCTCGCACGGAGGCACGGGGGAATTAGAAACAACATTCTGCTTTAATTTCGATTTTATATAATTGGTACTAGGAATTTTTAACCACGAACCACACTGCCGGGCGCACTGTTCGGGATAAATCCCTCACGCTCTATTAATCCCATTGACTGTAATGTGCGCCACGCCTTGCTGCTATTTTTCATCCACACGCTGCGCATGCATAATCGGGCGCCACTCGAACTTGTTGTCCGATATCTTTTCCTTAAACCTAAAGAAGCTCAGATAGCTGTCTGGGATTACTTGGGCTTAAGACCAAGACATCAAAGCTAGGGTTCGTGAGGTTCGAGTGGTTCGTGGTTAAATTCTTCTTCTTTCCCCAAAATTTTTCACTTTTTTTACGAATTTTACCGGAATCGATAAAGCAAAACCGCAAGTTGAACCCATATATAGTTAGAGAACTTTCGTTCTCTGCGCTGGAAGCTGCGCTGCACTTTGCAGGAGTGTTTTTTACCTAAGTAAAATAATACTTCTGGATACTGCTGGCTGAAAAAGGAGAAAAATTTATGCTGGAACCATGGGATTCTGTTCAAGAAAAAATTAACGATTTGCGCCTTGATTTATGGGGAACACCTGAGGATCTCTCTATTGCGGTAACACCTGTCCGCAAAGCAAGAGATCGAAGACAAGCCACCGATATTTTAAAAAAGATTGCAGAAAATAGCCCATTTATAAGTAAGTCTGGATTAACCGCCCGATTACGACGGCGTACGGTAGGAAAACTTGTCAGCAGTGTAGCTGTACATTCCTCATTCAATCCAGAGGCTCATTATCTTGCGGCAGCTAATATAGACAAATACTTTTCGAATGCAATTGAACCGTGGCTATTTGAATTAAATCCTAATAAAAATAACGAAGGACTTAAATCCCGTCATTATCTATTTTCACCTATGGAGTACAAGGGAAGGATTGCATTGATCAAATTTACCGTTAAGGAATACTATAAAGCAGAAAACAATCTTTATTCGATAGAAGCTCTTGATATTGTAATAAAAAAATAGGACGCTGGTCTGTGACGGCGTGGCGATCCTTTCGGTGCTCCGCATCCATCCCGCTAGGCGTCCATGTTTAAATTATAGCATAAAAAATCAAATAATCAAGTATTATATTAGCAACCGCTGTCGGAAAAGGCAGCGGTTTTTTTTGTTTAAAATGGATTTCTTTCCATGGCAGGTGCTGTATTTTAACCATCAATTAAATATAGCTGTCGTTTACTTTAAAAATAATACCATTTACCTGTATTTAGGTCAATAAACCCGAAAATTCAATGCCCAATTTAATCGATCAATTAATTTTAGCAGCTTAATAAGGAGTTAATTATGAAAAATAAAATTTTGATTTTACTGGCTGTTGCGGCATTTGCGCTTGCAGGCGCGACGGGTATGGCCATGATGTCATGCGATGACAAACCGAAGACTCCGGATCCGAAATGCGATTGTACGAATAATGTGCATAATGGCGCGTGTCCGGCGCCGTGCCCGGGAAAAGGAATCAATCCCCCGTGCGATTGCCGCGACCCGAATCCGTGCCTTTGCCCAGACCAAGCGAACCATTTGGCCAACGGCGAATCAAAAAGTTGCGCAGGCGAACCCTGCAAACACACCTGCACGGAACAAACCGCAGAGCTTGCCGGAACCGATATTGTGTTCAGCAAAGCCGCTGATGTTACTGTTGAAGAGATGGATGAGGCAGTTGCTTTCTTTATCGGATACTTTAATACTGGAATTTCTGAACAGGACAGGACCAAAATTAAGGGAGCTATAACCGAAGTGCGCATAGTTTCTGGTAATGCCGCTGTCAAGGAAGGTACGATTTGGAAAGTTGGAATTGGTGCGGATAAAGACATTTTAGATATATCCCTGTATTTTGGTTTTGCCCAAATTCAACCCCAAACCAAAAGCACTTTCTTGGTGGGCAAAGGAAATAAGGGCCGCGCATGGGTTGCAAAGTTAATGAATGATCGCATTGCATCGGTTAATGATTTCCGTAATGTCGCCTATGATAAGGCATGTGAAATATCTATTTAAGGCGGCGAAAGAGAAGATGAAGATGATCCACCACGAACCTCACGAACGCCACGAACTATAGCTTTGATGTCTTGGTCTTAAGCCCAAGTAATCCCAGACAGCTATCTGAGCTTTTTTAGGTTTAAGGAAAAGATATCGGACAACAAGTTCGAGTGGTTAGTGTGGTTCGTGGTTAAAAATTCCTAGTACCAATTATATAAAATCGAAATTATAGCAGAATGTTGTTTCTAATTCCCCCGTGCCTCCGTGAGAGACTCTTTCCCCAAAATTTATTATTTTATAATCCTCAGCCGTTCCCCAATAACTTTATCCTTGCCCAGATATAATCGAGCATATTGTGATTTAGTACAGCTCGATGGTAGGGTTTGCCGCTGATACTTTCGATTTTATAATTGCCTCTTGTAACGAACTTTTTGCTTTTGCCTTTGGTAAACCAGTAAACAAGAGCGATGTCTTTGTTTGTCATTTCTATCGCGTTTAAACCTTTTTTGCCAAGAGCGCAGCCGGAATTAAAAAGACATGGGACAGGAAGTTCGTCGCCGTAAAGACTCTGGCGAAGAACGTCACGTCTTTCCTTGCGTTTAAGTTTGCTAAGCTCTTTGCGAAGGGCGGTTACTTCGTTTTCTATGCGGCCTCGATCTTCGCCGACAGCGGCGGGGTAGTCACGGCAAAGGCGCTCAATCTCGAACTTGATATAGTCAAAGCGCCCCAATGATTCAAAGAGGGGGCGGTGCGTGTGCCCGATAATTGAAAGGCAGTGGTTTTTTAATGAAAAGGCGTACGCCTTTTTTTCGATGTAGAAACGTTTATTAGGGCTGCGGGAATCTGAAATATTTTTTATACCGATAGGCGTCAATATATATCGAATTAATACGCCGAAAAGACTGTTAAAACGTGTATAGATTTTCGATAATTGATGACCATGATAAACGTAGGCGCATACCGCTCCCGTATCAATCTTTATAGCGTTGTGAATGGGATAGGGGTAGGACATATATCGTTTCGCGAGAAGCGCTTCATCGTGGTTGCCTATGATTTTGTAGAGCCTGTTCTCTTTATGAAAGAGATTGAATACACGGTAAAGCCCTGCCCATTTTTCACGAATTAAATCGAGGGAAAAACGCTGAAGCTCCTCGATGTCGCCGTTAAGCACGAGAGTCCAGCCGTTTTTAAAATAGTATTCTTCTAAAAGACAGGTAAGCATTTCTCCATTATGAGAAAGATCATCTCTTAAACCTGAACCCATGTGGCAGTCGCTTAAAATGAGGACTTTTCCGCCGTTTGAGATATCAAGGATCGAATCGCCAGGAAATTCATCCGAGGAAAGCTCTGAATGTTGATTTATAAAAAATCTATCCGGCATTGCCATTTTACTCTATAGGTGATGCTTTAATTTGTCAATCTATGATATAATGCCCGCATGAACAGGTACTTTAATTGCATCGCGGATAATTCAAGCGAAGGAAATCTTCTGGTAGGTTCAGAATATACGGCGCTTTTTGATTGCGGCATGATGTTTTGCTTTAATGAAACTTTAAAAAAAGTTAAAGATGGGCTTAAGGGCAGAGCGCTGGATTATATTATTTTTTCTCATACCCATTATGATCACATTGGCGCGCTGCCTTTTTTTAAAAATGAGTGGAATAATTTAAAAGTAGTAAGCTGTAAAACAGGAGCGGAGATTTTACAAAAAAGCACTCCTCGCAAAGTAATTAGGGAATTATCGCTTGTCGCGGCAAAAACAAATCATGTTGATCTAAGCCTGGATTATAACGACGATATATTTTTCGCTGATATTATTGTTAAGGAAAATGATGTAATTTCTCTTGGTGATCTTTCGATACAGGTTATTGAGACGCCGGGACATACGAGGGATTCACTTTCTTTTTTTATTCCCGAGCTTGAATTGCTTATTTTAAACGAAACGCCCGGCGTGTTGTTTTCTGATCCTGCGGTTTGTGACGAATCTGGTCCTATAGAAAAAGTTTATCCGTGTTATCTGACAAGTTACAACGATACGATGAATTCAATTAAAAAATGCAGTCAAATTCCTTTTAAATATTTATCGCTTCCTCATCGCAGCGTTGTTGGAAGCAAGGAAGCCGGAACTTTTTTTGAAAAAGCCTATGAATCGAACAGGCTTTGCCGTGATTTCATTCTTGACATGAAAGAAAAAAATATAAGCGAAGAAGAAATGCTCCAGCAGTTTTTTAATAAATATTCAAGCGAAGTCATGCTGACCTACCAGCCAAAAGAAGCTTTTTTAGCGAACGCCAAGGCTACCATAGCGTGCACTTTAAGGGAATGTTTATGTTAAGACGTATTAGACGTGTTATAAAGAGATACAATACGCGTCGTTGTTTAATCGCTCTATCGTCAACACCCATTAAAGCCTTAAAATCCTAATATAGAGGCAAGGGATATAGCGGTTTTTCCTTTGTTTCAATAGATATAAGGATATATTTGCCGGTAAGGGATAGAAATATAAAAAAGATCAATTTTAATGAATACCATCAATTTAGCTGAAGTACATTATAGCTTGAGAGACTTTTTCAAAATTGATATAATAAACTTATATGAAAGTCTTAGGATTTAACGCAAGCCCAAGAAAAAATGGTAACACATCATGGGTAATAAATAAAATTCTAGAAAAAGCGACCGTTGAAACACAATTTTATAATTTCGCCGACTTGAATATAAAACCCTGTCAAGGCTGCTTAGGCTGTCATAAAGACGGTAATAATGGCTGTGTAATAAATGACGATATGCAGAAACTTTATAAGGATTTAGAGACCACTGATACTCTTATATTAGGAACACCAATCTACATGGGTCAAATGACAGCACAGGCAAAAACTTTTATTGACAGATTGTTTGCTCATATTTCTCCTCGCTTTTCACCGCACTATAAAGAGAAAGAAAATAAAATAAAATTAATACTTGTATTTACACAAGGCAATCCTGATAAAAGCAAATTTCAAGTTTACATTGAATATACAAAGCAAATGTTTCAATTATTAGAATTTGATGTAAAGGAAATTGTTATTGTTAGTGGAACTAGAACAACTGCGGCGAGTGAACAAGCAGAATTACAAAAATATTTAGATAAAATGGATTTATCGTTTTAGGTCATTGCACCTATGTTTTCTAATAGCTTCTGATCTCTGGCGCAAATAATAATGGCGCATCATATCATCCTCCAGATTTTGCCAATTTGACAAAAAAGAGATGCAATATGCGCTTTTGTTGGTGGTAGCACATTTTAAAATGAACTTAAATCTTTACAACGTAAAGAATTAGGTTTGTCGGTCTTATGGGCCTTCAGGGACTTGAACCCCGGACCTACGGATTATGAGTCCGAATTTCCTTTTTTTACCAATCTGAAGGCTCAGAAAAACATTAGAAAACCATCATACATACGCCAAAATAATAAAATAACTAAATTTGCTAGGGTTATTCTACAAGAAAACAGGAAAAATGTCAAGGAATATAATGCTTCATGATGATGTTTTATGATTTTTGGAGTTTTATGATGTTGTTTTTTAGTCAAAATTTAGTCAAATTTTAGTCAAATTTTAGTCAAGTAAATTGCCAAAAATGGACAAAGCTGTTTTTTTATGCTAGTCTATAAACATGACGCATCAATTGACAATAACCGTTGACGATAAAGTATATCAGGCTCTAAAACCTATGGTTGAGCAGAAAACAATAGGGTCTTTTTTGTATGATTTTATGCAAAATCATACAAAAAGTAAGACAGCATCGTCCATAACGGCAATGCGTGGGACTCTGCATAAGGTTGATACATCTGATTTGCGAGATGAGACTGACAGACCTATATGAATATAATTGACTCATCCTGTTGGATAGAATACCTAATGGACAGTGAAATAGGCGCAAGTATCGCTCCTGTTATCGAAAATACAAACGAGCTTATAGTTCCCACAATTACCCTGTATGAAGTTTTTAAGAAGCTCTTATTAGAAAAAGACGAAGATTATGCACAGAATATTGTTTCGTATATGCAGACAGGTATGGTTATAGACTTTAATTCAAACTTGAGTATAGATGCCGCTAATATAAGTCGAAAACACAAGCTTGCAATGGCTGACAGTATTATTTACGCTACTGCACTTAATTATTCAGCCGTAATCTATTCTTGTGACAAGCATTTTGAAAACATTCCCAATGTTATTTATTTTCCAAAAATAATTTAGAGAAAGTCATTGTTTCAGATATAAGCTTTTCCTTCTTTTAAAATATATCAGGTTGCTTATAAACAAGCTCAGTAAGATTTTTTCTAAATACTTTCTTGACATATATTTTAAATTAACATATTATTAATTATATAATAAATATTATTAATTTATAATTAGTACTTTTTTAAAATATGATACTATACAAAATGTCAAGTAACATTATAGTAAAAATAATATTTTTTACATTTTTCTTGACAAATATATATATGTTATTTAAAATTTACTTTATGATTAATAAAAATAATGATAAAAAATTAGAAAGCAATTTAACTGAGGAAACAGAAATAAAAACAGATTGGCTGACAAGAAAACAAGCACGATCTTATTTGCAATGCAGTTTATCTTTCTTAGATACTAGGATACAAATTAAGAAGTATTACCTAAATAAATCAGTTCGTTACTTAAAAACAGATTTAGATAATTACTTGCTTTCCCATTTTAAAGAACCTATTATTGATAGAAAAAAATGAAAATTTTACTAGAAATAAATATTTAAATTTATATATATTATGCTTTTATAGCCATCGTGGTTAATCCTATAAAATTCTGGATTTTTAACATAATTTTATTTCCTTCCTCATAGATATATTATAAAACAATTTTTCAAACCAAGAATATCTGAACATAAATCTGAAAAAAAAGAATACTATAAGGAGTTTACTTTTACATATAGAGATAGCAAAGGGAAAAATAAAAAAAAGTATACAAAAAAAATTAAAATTAGGAAGTAAATCCTTATGTAGTAAAGAATTAGCTAATATAATCTAGAAAATCAATAAAATTAATTAAATTCCTCAAAATAGCAAAAATTGTTATTTTTTAAAAAAGAATACTATAAGGAGTTTGTTTCTACATATAGAGATAGCAAAGGGAAAAATAAAAAAAGTATACAAAAAAAACAAAAACGGGCAAACATTTCTATATGTAGTAAGGAATTAACAAAGAAAGTATACACCCTTAATCTTGCCATTACATATTAAATTCTTATTCTTATATTCTTATTCTTGAATAAGGATATTCGAGGCTAAAATCTTCCTCAAGAAGTTTTAGCATCCTCACAAAAAATGTGAAGCATTTTTTGAACCGGAAATTTTTAGGGGTCGAAGTACCTTTTAGAAGGGATTTCATCTGTTTTAAAGAGGGGTATCGGAACATTAATTAAGTTGCCTGTTTTAAGGAGGTGAAGTCTTATTTTGATGGTTACACAGCCTCCGCAGGGAGATTGGTGTTGGTCAATTACTGGGAAGTTCAGAGAGGAATAACTCCTTAACCGACAACCCAAGACCAACCTATAAAGGTGATCTTAGGTTATTCGTCGAGCCTGTCTGATTTAATGTGTAAATGACAGAATATCATAAGAACGGAACCCGTTCTTTTCCAAACTCAATGGCGAGTTGATTTAACGCTCGCCCCCAATCTCTTATAGGCATAGTCCATTTCTCTGAAGCGTTTCT
>Ga0209755_10000751_pt1 | contig 56848 bp, 53 predicted proteins | sample TergutCo191P1_FD_187301 | JGI IMG/M metagenome (GOLD analysis project Ga0209755, IMG submission 187301) | Cornitermes sp. P1 segment gut microbial communities from Petit-Saut dam, French Guiana - Co191P1 (SPAdes) (version 2) | ecosystem: Host-associated > Arthropoda: Insects > Digestive system...
AGCTGCCATGCTAGACAACCACATCTTCCAGGGCAACGAGCTAGGCATAGACAACCGCCGCATAACCTGGAAGCGCTGTGTTGATATGAACGACCGCCAGCTTCGCCACGTAACAAACGGCCTAGGCGGCAGAATAAACGGAGTCCCCCGCGAGGACGGCTTCGATATAACAGTGGCCTCAGAGGTAATGGCGGTACTGTGCCTTTCCAAGAACATAGATGATCTAAAAGAAAGACTAGCCCGCATGATAGTAGGCTACACCCGCGACGAACAGCCGATTACAGCGGCCATGTTAAAAGCAGAAGGCGCAATGGCCGCCTTGTTAAAGGACGCGCTAAAGCCCAATCTTGTGCAGACACTAGAAGGAACGCCAGCTTTTATTCACGGCGGCCCCTTTGCCAATATAGCGCACGGATGCAACTCTATTATAGCTACAAAAATGGCGCTTAAGCTAGGAGATTACGCCGTCACCGAGGCAGGTTTCGGCGCAGACCTTGGCGCGGAGAAATTTATCGACATTAAATGCCGCATGGCAGGTTTAGCGCCGTCGGCGACTGTAATAGTCGCCACAGTAAGAGCTTTAAAGCATCACGGCGGCGGGGACTTGGAAAAGGGCTTGCCAAACTTATTGCAACACGTAGACAATATCACAAATGTATTTGGAATACCGGCAGTAGTAGCAATCAACCGCTTTCCAACAGATACCGAGGAAGAGTTAGGCCTAATCGAGGACAAATGCCGATCCCAGGGTGTTAATGTAGCGCTATCGGAAGTATGGGGCAAAGGCGGCGAAGGCGGCCGCGCATTGGCAGAGGAAGTAGTAAAGCTCTGCGAACAGCCAAACTCTTTTAAGCAAGCCTACACCCTCAATGTATCCATAGAAGATAAACTAAACGCGATAGCGCAAAAAGTATACCGCGCCCAGGGCGTTGATCTGCTACCGGCGGCCAAAAAGCAAGCCAAGCAACTGGAAAGCCTCGGTTTTGGGAATCTGCCGATATGTATGGCTAAAACCCAGTACAGCTTTTCTGATAACCAACATTTACTAGGCGCCCCAAGAGATTTTAGGCTAACAGTACGGAATTTAAAAGTTTCGGCGGGCGCAGGTTTTATTGTTGCCCTAACCGGCGACATAATGACCATGCCCGGCCTACCAAAAGTTCCAAGCGCAGAAAAAATTGACCTAGATAGCAACGGCATAATTAGGGGGTTATTCTAATGGCAAAAACAAGAATGCTAACCACCACGGCGCTACTTATAGCCCTGGAAATAATACTAAGGCGCTTTCTATCCATACAAACCCCCATTTTGCAGATCAGCCTAGCTTTTATACCTATTGTTTTGATCGCAATGCTATACGGGTCCATAAGCGCCGCTATAGCCGCCGCTGTGGCAGACTTTTTAGGCGTACTGCTGTTCCCGGTTGGCGCTTTCTTTCCGGGCTTTACGCTTACGGCTTTTTTGGTGGGGGCTGTATATGGTTTGTTTTTGTATAAAAAACCGCAAAGTTTATGGAAGATTTGCGCCGCTACTTTGATAATTAATTTTATATTACAGCTTGGCTTGAATACTCTGTGGATTCAAATGATAACGGGTACTGACTTTTTGGCCTTGATTCCCGCTAGAGTAATGCGCCCGCTGATTATGGCGCCGGTGCAGATTGTTTGTATTCAGTTTATGGTTAAGGTTTTGTTGCCGCGGGTTGAGCATACGGCTGGCGCAACAAATGGTTAAATGCCCTGAAACATTTAAAGAAAAAAGCCGGACTGACACCTTTAAAGGTTCATATCCGGCTTTTGCTATAAATATAAAGCTACACCCACTGCTGAATATAAATAGCCTGGCTTCCAGCGTCCCATCTAACCTCTGCGCCCAGCATTTGAGCGATATAATTAATAGGGACAAAGGTACGGTCATTTACGATCATAGGAACACCCATGCCATCTGGCAGAGCTTCATCCAGCGGCAGAACCAAAAAGCGTCCATGCCCGGCTACTGTAACCGTGCGGGTTTCTGGTAGCCAGTTTACTTCTGCGCCTAAAGATTCTGCCACCATGCGCAGGGGTACCATGCTACGGCTGTATACCGGGTCTATAAACGGTGCGTACCCGCCGTGGATAGTTTGGCCGTTTACTGTGAACAGTTCGGTTCCTATTTCTAAGCGCACAAGGGTTGCTATAGGTTGAGCTTGTGCGACTTCCGGAAGTATCGGCGCTTCCAATAGCTCTTCTCTTTGGCCGATTATGTATACAGACAGGCTGTTTACCGTAAATGTTACGGTTTGATCCTCTGCGTTAAATGTAGATTCTACATATTCTCTTTCGCCGGCGTTGTTTAGGTGCCATACTGCCGGGGCTTGGGTTCCGCTGTGCGGTATGGTAAAGGTCAAAGAACCGTCGCCGAAGCTACTTAGTGACCGTGGGTTATTTGGATTACCATGATGTACGCCAAAGCGAAGCACTTGTTCACCGTCTTGCACAGCGTTTTGCTGGGCTGGTGTTAGATTATCTGCCGCGGTGATGGTTAGCATAAGGTGTGAGCCTTGGGCGTTATCAACAGCATTAAATATTGCGGCTGGATCTAAGGTAATGCTACCTAAGGGCAGTTGTATTTCTACCGACAAGCCGGCACGGGCAAAACTTACTAAAGTCTGCTGATGTACAAGCGCGGTAACAACATCCTCGCCGGATACATCGAAAGTGACGGTATCGCCTTCGGTGTTTTGGATAATATTGTTTATTTGAGATTGGGCGGTAAGATTAATGGTTATTCTTTCGCCGGAAACTGTAGCACTTACGCCAAAGCCGCTTTCCGTTGGAACATTTACGCTACGTGCTTGGTTAGCCTGTCTACCGGGAGTAGCACCTCCGGTTACGGTTGTACCACCGCCATTGCCGTCACCGTCACCTCCATCGTCTCCGCCACCGCCGGTAAGGGTTCCACCGCCGCCACCGACTGTTGTAACTTGGGTAAGGCGAGCTACTTCAATTACTTCGCTGGCGATAATCGAACCTTGGGTGGCTCCCCAAATTGGCGCCGATACAAATTCACCTACAAACTCGTTACCGGTAGCAGTGGTGGTAAAGCCGCCGGTTCCGGTATTTAGAGTGGCATCATGGTAAATACGTACTGAAACATCAGGGCCAGCAACTTGTTGACCTATAATAGCAGTAGGGCCGTTAGTAGACGAAAGTAGGGCTTGGTTAGCATCAGAAATACCAGTAACTGCGTTTGGGGCTATTGCTAAATTCCAGCTCCACTCCCAATTTGTAATAGCGGCACCGGCAGCTTCCCGTAATCGCACATCCACCTCTACACTACCAACGCTTGCGTGGTAGTTAGCAGTAATATACAGATCGCGAATATTTACCCAGTCAAGAGCAAGACGATTCGGACTTGTAGCATCAGGCAATTCCATATTAAACCTTAAAGTGCGGAAAGCATCATCATCTGTTATTGTATTAAAGTGTCCGTTGCTAAGAACAGGAACACCAACACCACCGTCACCAAAGCGATTACCGGTTCTTACAGCGTTTTCACCTGTAGTTACAGCACTATCTTCTGTCCAGCGGAAACCAGGTGTAACAATATCCAGTTCCAAAACATAGTTATTTTGGTTAAACGCAACAACTGAAATTTCTGTAATACGAAGCCCGTCATTGGCACCGGCACCACCAACTCTTACTCTGCTGTTCCTCTGGAAGTTGTTGATACCTCCTTGTACTGAGAAACCAAAGCGAGCTTCAGGCACACGAGTTAAAGTAATGTCAGGTATTGCTGGCCATTGGTGCATGTGACGGAAAGCTAAAGTTACAGGGTCGTCATTTCTTGTTATAAACTCAATAGGCACTATAACAACGGCGTCAGATAAGTCACGGGCAGTAGGCGGCTGGTCGCCGTTAGACCCCCATACCGGATCCCAGAAATTTACAGAAAGTTCAATATGAAGTCTGGCTCTAGTGTTGTTTACAGCTTCGATCCAAACAACCATACCTGGGCTATTTGACCAGGCAGTAAGTGCTAACAAACGGTCGCTAGTAGCAGCAGCTTCCATACGGGCTATTGCAGAATCAGCAACGGACTGATAGCCACCCAGCAAGTCATTTAAGCCCGAAGGAATAGCAGTCATATCCGGCAAAATAGCGGCTGCAGAAGTATTTAAGGGTACACCCGAAGAACCCCATGAAACACCAAAACCATCGAAGTAAACAGGATGGGTAGGGTTTGTTGTCCTGTGCGCAAGCCAATGTGCGTTAGCTAGGTCTAAATAAAAACTAGCAAAAAACTGACCTTCATTGGCTAAAAAGTAATCCGCAGACACAAAAATATACGGCGGCACTCTCAGAATGTACAAAAACATAATTGTTTGGAAAATCATTATCAGAGTTAAAAGCAGTCCAAGAGTCAAGTGTTGCTACAACAGTACCATTCTGCATATGACGGATGTGATCGTGGAACCCTGCTTGAGTAAACAATCTTCCGGTGCTTCCCGGAGGAACGTTCCAGAAGGAAGTCGCACTAACTGTCATCGGCAGCAACGAAAAAATCATAGTAAACGTAAGCAACAAAGCAATCTTTCTCTTCATGGTATGTAATCCCCTTTAAGTTTTAGTTATGATGTAATATTTTTCCATCTACACCACACGCTACACATTATAGCAACATCATGTGTTTTTGTAAAGCCACTGTTTGTTACACGCATTGAGATAGTATAGCATATAGTATAGGCTACTTGTGAGGTGGCGCTATGCTAAGCGAAAGATTGATTGAACTCCGTAAAAAAAGCGGCTTAACGCAAGCCGATATTTCCAAGCATTTAAAAATTACAAGGCAAGCCTACTCCTTCTACGAATCAAACCAGCGCGAAATGGATTTTGCTTCGCTAATTTCCATAGCAAAATTTTACAACGTAACAACAGATTATTTGCTTTGCCGTGGAGATGTGGAAACTACGGCTTTTTCTAATGAAGAAATTGAGATTGTTTCAAAATATAGAGCGCTAGATGGGCGCGGGAAAAATGCCGTTAAAGCGACATTGGAATTTGAGCTTTCGTATGTGACCAAAAATGATGATGCAAAAAAATCGGTAATGTGATATATGCTGAGTTTAATTGATACGTCAACTCACTTTTAAAAATTAATATGTTCGTATCAAGCATTACACGCATTACGCTTCTTCCTTTTTCCACCACAGCTTATTACTTTACAGCTCTATCAACTGCCCCGTTTCCATAACTTCAGCCAAAAAGCTAAAGCGACAGTATTCCCCATCATCAACCAGCACATTAGGTTCTATATTCACCTCAAATTTTGAGGCAATGGATAACAAATTGGAAATCATGTCCAAACGTGATTCACCATTTAGAGATGTAAAAACCACAGCTATATCAATATCGCTGTGTGGTTGGGCTTTTCCCTTAGCTTGGGAACCGTATAAATATATCGCTTTGGGATTATACTGTTCGTTTACTCGTCTTGCGAATTGTTTAATAACTTCATTGAGTCCAGTATCCACGCTAATAACACCTCTGTTTCAGACAACAGTAATTTACAATATACCTTAGTTAAAGTCGCGGCAACATCTTCCTTGTCATCTTCGTAGCGTGTTGCAATATAAAGTGGCTTTAGTTTTTTGAGTGTGCCTTTTTTATCATTGTCCATTTTATCAAATAAACTACTCAGCTCAGCCAATTTTTCAAGGTTATGCTGATGCGGTTGACGCTCGTTGTAGACATGGACGTAATAGGCTTTTAATGCCTTTTCAATACACTGATGACACATAAAACCAGTGTGGAGGTATTTACCTGAATTATTTACCAAAACAGCAACTTCTAAATCGTCTTTCGCCTTATTAACCCAGAATTCCACTACTTCTTGTTGAGTCATCACAACTACTCCACACCTTCAATCTCCCTAAGCTTAACCATAATCCCAAACTCACCATGCATACGCAAAAAAGTCATCTCAAAACGCCGTTTCTTACCATTACGCCCCGTTACCCAAGTACAATGCTCTAGCCGCTCTTGGTTTTGGTCAAAGTTATTCTGCAATAAAACCTCTATAAGCGGCCAGGCTATTTCGCCGTTAATATGGTCTATATGTCTGCCCACTGCTTCTTCTCTTGTTAGGCCAAATATTGCCCTGGCTGTGTTATCCCAGTACAGTACCCGGTAATCTTCGTCTAGCATGTACACAATTTCTTCGTCTAGCATACTTACTAGATGGTGTACTAGTAACTCTTTGTCTCTTAGGCGGTTGCGCATTTCTTCGTGCTGGCTTTGTATTAGATTGTTTTGGAAAGCCAGCTCGTTAGCCATGCGTTTATTTTGTTCCGCGTTAAGGCCGTTTCCTACGGCTACGCCCAAATAATATCTTACCATTTCTGTTAGACCTAAATTTTCTTCGGTGTACTGATGAATGCTTGCGCATACCAATACGCCGTTCAACTGCTCTTGGTAATATATTGGCACTACCATAATATTGCGGGGCTTAATTTTTCCTAGGAACGTCCGCACCATGTAGATAGTGTCGTCCGGGACATCGTATACTATCGTTACATCCTTCATTATGGCCAAGTGCCCTATAAAACCTTCGCCAAGCGTTAGGTCAAACTCGCTGTAGATGTTTTTGCTAAAGCCTATTGAGTGCTTTAGGCTTAGCTTACTGCTGTTGTTGACTGCGTAGAAGGCACAACAATTACTGCGCGTAAGCTCTGCCACTTTGGGCGTAAGCTCGCGCAGGGTTTTGTCGAATTCTAGGTTAAGGGCTACGTAGCGGGCAATTTCCAAAATCTCTTTGCGCAGATGCTCTCTTTGGATGAATACTAGCTTTACGGCGGCTAGTGCTTCGTAAAATTCCTTGCTGTCTGCGGAATAGTGGCTGTAGTCCCGTGCCTCTAGGTCGTGGGCTATGCTTATTAGCTCGTGCGTCATTTGCTTTATGTTACGTAGCTGTACAGATTTTAGGAAAACTGCCACCGCTCCGAATATAAATATAACTGCCGTAACGCAAGCAAACATCATAAAAAGCACCGAATCAAGCCCTATAGCCAAAAATATTAGGGCAAAAATAATTATTAACAGTAATGCTCCTACTACTATAAAAAGGCGGTCTTTATCCATTGTGTAGTCCTCCAGATGAATTCCATTTCGCCCATTCTACCAGCCTATCCTATTTTTGTAAACGCTTTATAGTTCGCTATCCTTGTGCTTGGCCTCTAGCTCTAGTAGCCACTGCTTGGCCTCTAAGCCGCCGCCGTAGCCGGTTAGCGAGCCGCTTGCCCCTATTACCCTGTGGCATGGGACTATTATTGATATAGGATTATTATGGTTAGCGCCACCCACTGCGCGTACAGATTTTGGGCTTCCTAAGCTTAGGGCAATATCCTTGTAGCTGGCTGTCTCGCCGTAGGGTATGCGCCTTAATATCTCCCAAACTTTTTTACGGAAATCTGTGCCTTCCGCTATTACCGGTACAGTAAAGTGCTGTAACTCGCCTTTGAAGTAGGCGGCTAGTTCCTTTTCGCACAAATCTAACACAGGGCTGTCGCCCAGCGGAATTTCATTTTTAGTATCGCCGAAGTATAAGCCTGTTATAGCCTCTTCGCTCGCCAATAATGTAATGATACCCACCGGCGAGTCTATTACGCGCCTCATAGTCCCGATACGGGCAGTTCCCGTACAAAAATAGATGGCATACCGAAGGTTCCGTAAGATGAAGGCATATCGAAGCGTAGATCGTTGCCCACGCATTTTATATCCTTTAGCATGTTATAAAAATTTCCGGCTACGGTTATTTGCTCTACCGGGCTTGTTATTTGCCCGTTTTCTATTAAGAAGCCGTCTGAGGATATAGAGAAATCTCCCGATATTGGATTAATACCCGCATGTAGTCCGGCCATTTCTGTTATTAGTATTCCCTTTTTGATGTCGGCCCGCATTTTTTCTGGCGCTATATCCGAAGGAACAATGTAGAAGTTAGTGCAAGCCGTTGATACCGAGGCTCTAAATGACGCCTTAAAACCGTTGCCCGTACTTTTAGTACCCTGTTTAGCGGCTGATTTTGTATTGTATAGCAGAGTTTTTAAAACGCCGTTCTCGATTAGGGCTTTTTGCTTTGTGGCTACACCTTCAGAATCGAAGGATAATTTTCCGAAACTATCGTAATCGCACACACCATCGTCCCGCAGGGTTATGTGCGGCGCGGCTATGGCTTCGCCCTCCTTGCCCAGTAGTAGCGAAAAACCCTTTTGTGCGCTTTCTGCGAAAAATACCGATGCGAAGGCCGACATTAAATCGCAGGCGCTACGGTTATCGAATATTACCGGATACGGGTTACTCTCAAGGCTTTCTGCACCCAAATATGATATGGCGCGGTCTACTGCGGTTTTGGCTAATTCTTTATACGAAAATTTAGCTAAATCGTTACCGTGCCATACTTCTACGCCGGTTTTGGTTGCGCCATTATCCTCTACTCTTGCCATCACAAAGGCGTAGGCAAAGTTGTGGCGCTTAGATAAATCTAAGCCATATTTATTGGATATATTTAATATGGATTCCGATGTACCTAGCTGGCAGTAGTCTACTGATTTTACACGCGGGTCTAAGCTAAAGGTGTATTTTTCCATTGCCAGCGCCATTTCTATTTTTTCCTTGGTCGATATTTTATCCAGTTCCGGATTATAGTTGTCGGCCTTTGGATAAGCTTCTTCCGCGTCGCCGGGGTATAGTTTTTCTATCTCTTCCTCTTCTATTACGCTGGCGTTATCTGCCGCGTTTTTTACTAAGGCCGATATTAGCGATACGTCTAGCTTCTCTGTAAAAGCGTAACCCACGCGGCCATTGTATGTTCCCCTAAAAGATAGGCCTAGCGAGTCGGTATTCTTGTATTCTGATATTTCGCCGCCAAATATTTTAACGGAAAAACTACCACCTGCGGCATGATATAGCTCCCAGTCGGTAAAGCCGTATGCCTTTGCCGCTTCAAAAAGTTTTTCTTTAAACTCGTTCATGATCTGCCTCCCACCGTCATTTCTTTTACCCTAATCATTGGCTGGCCTACGTTGGTAGGTACCCCGCCGCTTACCGAGCCGCATACCCCTTGCGCTTGCTTTAAGTTGTTGGCTACCCGGTCTATTAAGGGTAAAATTTCCGCGCCTTTTCCTATTAAGGTAGCACCGCGTACCGGCTCTGCTATTTTGCCGTTTCTTATTAGATAGGCTTCCTGTACGGCAAAGTTAAACTCTCCGGTGGCCGGCATTACTGAGCCGCCGCCCATATACTTTGCGTATAAACCGTACTCTGTGTCGGCTATTACTTCCTCTGGCGTGCTTTTTCCGTTTGCTATATATGTGTTGGTCATTCGTGATGTTGGCGCAAATTTATAAGACTCGCGCCTGGCTGATCCTGTCGAAGGTGTTTGCATTTTAAGCCCGTTTAGATAGTCCACCATATACGATTTTAAAATGCCGTCCTCTATCAGGATATTCTTTTGGCTTGGGGAACCCTCGTCATCTATGTGGATTGAGCCCCAGGCGTTTGGAATCGTCCCGTCGTCTATGGCGGTCACAATGGGCGCCGCAATTTGCTCGCCTATGCGGTCGGTAAAAACCGAGGCCTTTTTGGCTACGCTGGTTGCCTCCAAGCTATGGGCGCAAGCTTCGTGGAAAACTACGCCGCCGAAACCGTTTTCTATTACAACAGGCATACGCCCGCTGGGGCAGTGGTCGGCCTTTAGCATGGTAACTGCGCTTTCTGCCGCTTCTTTGCCTAGGGCTGGCATATCTAGCTCGTCGAATAACTCAAAACCCTTCATTGCCCCCGGGGTTTGACCGCCCGTCTGCTTTTCGTTATCGCTGGAAGCCACAGCGCCCACCGAAACGCGGGTTCTGACCCGTCTGTCCTCTGCCCATAGGCCTCTTGAGTTGGCTATTAGCACATCCTGTATAACCGACGAGTAACTTCCGCTGGTTTGCGTTATTAACTTATCGTAGGCGTAAGAGCTTTCGCTTGCGCTTCTTAGATGGCCTACTATATCCTTTTTTACCACTGTGTTTGGCATTATCTTAATTGGATGAATATGCTGCCAGCTAATACGCTCTAAGGGCATAGCTAGTGACATATGCCCGCCCTTTTTTAATACAGCCGCCGCTTGTGCGGCCTCTCCGGCTACTTTTAGTAGATTATCCCGGTCTAGGCGGTTGGTGTAGGCGTATATGGCGTTGTAGCCGCATATTATGCGTATTCCACAGCCGTAATCTACACCCCAGTTGGCTTTATCCACCAGCTTGTTTATCATTACAATAGAATTCATCTCGCTGTTTTCTACAAAAATCTCTGCCATATCGCCGCCGGTGGCTAGGGCGGCTGTTAGGACATCGTGTACTAAATTTTTATCAAGCATAATTTTCTCCTTATCTCATGAATAGCCAGTTAAAAACAAAGCGATCTACCAGCAAAAACGCGGCTAAAATAAACACGTAATAGGCAAAATACTTTAGCTTGCACTTCTTGATAAGCTCAAGCAAAAGCCTAATGGAAAAATAACCCGTTACAGCCGATATTACAAAGCCTACCATAAATGCGGGAATATCGCCACGGTAAACGTAATTATGACCGCCTTCAAAAACCTCTAAGGTAGCCGCGCCGGCTATGGCTATAATCGACAGCAAAAATGAAAAGCGTGCCGCCGTTTCGCGGGTAAGCCCGCATATAAGCCCGCTGGTTATGGTTGTGCCAGAGCGGGATATTCCCGGCGGCAAGGCCACAGCTTGCATAAAGCCGACTATTAGGGCGTCCAGCACGGTCATTTCCCGTTCGGTTTTATGCACTTGCGTAATATTATCAGCTACCAACAGCAAAATACCGGTAAATATAAAGGCGAGCGCCAAATAAAAGCTTTGTTGAAACATCTCCATATGGCCACGCAGAAAATATCCGCCGACCACAACCGGAAGAGTACCTACTATAAGAAACAGCGTCATCTTCTGAAAAGGATTTTTAATAAGCGCCAAAATATCCCGCCAAAAGACCGCCAGTACCGCGCATAATGAGCCTACATGTAATACAATATCAAAGGTAATACCGGGCTGATCCATCCCGAAAACTTCCTGCAATAAAACTAAATGCCCGGAACTGCTTATCGGTAAAAATTCCGATACCCCTTGCACAATTCCCAGCACTATGGCTTGCCACATTTCCATAATCCACCTCTTTTTTCCATATAATATAATATAAAGCCCAACAGCAGGCAAGCCGTTGGGCTTATTTTATATTATCTCTTTCGCATATTAATGCCCAAAATGCCGCCCATGCCGCCTCCGGCAAGCGCCAGCACAACAGAAGTTAAGGTACGGGTATCTGCCGCAAAGCCCTGTAAAACTGTCATCATAAGCCCGCTAAGAATAACTATGTACAACAAACCGGCCGCCATTCCCCATAGCCAGCCGCGGTTTTCTGCCCCTTTAGCGGCATCGTAGCCGGCCACCATTACAGAAAGCAGTGTAGTAACCGCCACCACCATAGGCAAGTTACGTTCTGTCATGCCCGTGTAGGTAATCAGCATAGAATAGGCCAAAAACACAATACAAGTGATAGCATAGGCCACTAAAACGCCAATCATTAAAGATTTTATTTGCTTTCTTTGAGATAAAATCATTGTGGTACTCCCCTTTCTTTACTATAATTTATGGAAGCGAATGGAGAGATATGACTAATATGAATAAAAAAGCATTAATAGCAATGAGCGGCGGGGTAGATAGTGCAGTGGCGGCACTCTTAATGAAAGAGCAGGGTTTCGACTGCCTGGGAATAACCATGCGGCTATTTGACAATGACGATGTAGGTGTAAATCAAAAAAACTGTTGTTCCTTAGAGGACGCCGCAGATGCCGAGCAAGCCGCTAACCGCCTGGGGATACCGTTTTATGTGCTTAACATGGCAGATGATTTTAATTTGCGGGTAATAGAAAAATTTATAAAGGAATACCAAGAGGGCAAAACCCCCAATCCCTGTATAGATTGCAACCGTTTTATAAAATTTGAGCGTTTATACGACCGTGCGGCACAGCTTGGAATGGACTATGTAGTAACCGGCCACTACGCCCAGGTAGTAGAGGGGGAGCGCTATCTATTAAAAAAGGGCGCCGATAAATCTAAAGACCAAAGCTACGTACTATATGCCATGACGCAAGATCAGCTATCGCGGAGCATCTTTCCGCTAGGAGGGCTAAGCAAGCCGCAAGTAAGAGCCATAGCAGAAGAAAACGGCTTCAACAACGCCCAAAAGCCCGATAGCCAAGATATTTGCTTTGTACGCGACGGGGACTACGCCAATTTTATAGAGCAGTACACAGGCGAAGAGTGCCAGGAAGGCAACTTTATAGATACAAAAGGCCAAATACTAGGCAAACACAAGGGGCATTTACGCTACACAATAGGCCAGCGCAAGGGCTTGGGCATAGCGCTGGGCGTTCCCATGTACGTATCCGAAAAAGACCCGGCAAAAAACACAGTAACACTAGGCCAAGACAGCGAATTATACACCCAAGAGCTATATTCGGCAGATTTCAACTGGATTTCGATAGAAGCGCCCGCCAGCCCGATACGTATAAAAGCAAAAATACGCTACGCCCACCAGGAACAGTGGGCAGTAGCGTCAGTAGTGCAGGACGGAAAAGTCCATATTAAATTCGAGCAACCTCAAAGAGCCATAGCCAAGGGGCAAGCCGTCGTTTTATATGACGAAGATATTGTTGTGGGAGGCGGCACTATAGTTTAAGTTAGCGGGCGTTAAAGTCACCAATAATAACGCTAACTTCCATAGCTTCAATGCCGTTTCTATATATCTGCAATATAGATTCTTCCCCCACGGTACTTTGCGAAAGGGCAAGCGCTAAATCCTCTACAGATTCTATAACTATGCCGTCAAAGCCGACTATAAGATCCCACTCCACAAGCCCGGCCTCGTAAGCCGCGCTGTTGGGCAGTACAGACATTATCATTATCCCCACCGAAGGCAAGGCAAACTGTCTGCGTGTACGCTCGTCTATAGGCTGATGGGTAATCCCCAAAAACGGCCGTGGTGTTGTAGCGGCTTCCAATAGCCCTTCCAAAATGGAAAGCGCCTCGTTAGACGGAATCGCATAGCCCATTCCTTCTATATTAAATGAAATAGCCTTGGCGGTGTTAATGCCTATTACCTCGCCGCGAATATTAGCCAGCGCACCGCCGCTGTTGCCAGGGTTAATAGCCGCGTCTGTTTGCAGAACATTAAGTGTGCGGCCATCTATAGTGATTTCGCGGTTGATGGCGCTTACTATGCCGCGTGTTGCGGTCTGACCCTGACCCATGGGGTTGCCTATGGCTATAACCTCGTCGCCAACCCGCATTTGGTCGGAATCGCCAAACACCGCTATGTGGTATTCCTTGCCCTCAAGGGAATCGCGTGGCACTGATAATACCGCTAAATCGGCATCCCAGTTACCGTTTATGAAGGTGGCTTCCACCTCGTATTCATCGTCCAGCGAAATTGTTATATGCGATGCCCGCTCTACTACGTGGTTGTTGGTGGCTATGAAAATGTAGTCGTCATTCTTGGCAAATATTATTCCGGAACCAGAGCCCGGGCTATATATCGGCATAAAGAAATTGGCGGAAGGCACAGCAATATTTATACTGACCACAGAGCCGGATATAGTCTGCACCACGCCGCTTATGTCACTGACCCTAATCTCTAGCGGGACGGTTTCTTCCTGTTGGTCGGCAAAGGTGAACATTACCGGTTCTTCTTCTCCCAGTATTGCATCTTCCCCTACTACCGGTGCAATGTGAACCACCGCGGGTGGAATATGATTGCGGCCAATTGTATAACCCAAGCTTAGACCAAGACCCAAACTACTACCGCCAAATATCGCTACAATGGCTACCAGAGCTATCGCCCGTTTAAATGTCGTCATAATTAATCAATCCTCCTTAAAAACCATTGTAACTCAGCTTATTGAACAAATTATGTCTAATATGTGAATTTTATTTTCTCGTATAAATCTACATAGGCCTGCGCGGATTTATCCCAAGAAAAATCGCCAGACATGGCATTTTTTACGATCATGCTCCAATGCGGGGTGTTGTAGTAACCCAGCGCCTGATTAAGCGCCCACATTAACCCGCTTGCCACAAAATCTTCAAATAGGAATCCGTTACCATCAGGGACATCTGGCCCAAAGTGGCGCACCGTATCTGCCAATCCGCCAGTTTTGCGCACTACCGGTATTGTTCCGTAGCGCATGGCGAACATTTGGCATAGCCCGCAAGGTTCGTAGACCGAGGGCATTAGCAGAATATCAGAGCCCGCGTATATACGCTGAGCCAGTTCGTCATTAAATGTAATTTGCGCGCTTAGCCGTTCCGGGTAGCGCCAGGCGTAGTTTTTGAACAGTTCTTCGTAGCGGCCCTCGCCTGTGCCTAGCACAACAAACTGAATATCCTTCGATAAAATTTCCTCTAGCGCCAGCGAAATAATATCAAAACCCTTAGGGCTGGCCAGGCGCGAGACTATACCTATCAGCGGAATATCCCATTCCGGAAGCCCTACCATTTTTTGCAATTCTCTTTTATTTTGAGGTTTTATCTCCATAACATTGTCGATGTTGTAGTTATGGAAGATTCGCGGGTCTGTGGCCGGGTTATGTTTTTCTACGTCTATGCCGTTTAGAATACCAAAAAGCCGTCCCTCGTGCCCGCGCATACGTAGCAGACCGTCCATGCCGTAGCCGTAAGACGTAGTTTGAATTTCTTGCGCGTAGGTTTCGCTGACGGTGCTAACTGCGTCCGCGTGAAGAACCCCGGCTTTTAATAGGCTTACATTGCCGTAAAACTCTAGCTCGCCGTTGGTGTAGTAGCCATCGTTTAGCCCAACCGACCATAAGACCTCGCGCCCAAAGGAACCTTGATAGCGCAGATTATGAATGGTAAACAGGCTTTTTACATCTTTAAAATAGGAAAAGCTTCTGTACACATCCTTCAAGTAGGTACAGCCCAGGCCTGTTTGCCAGTCGTTAAAGTGAATTATGTCCGGCTTGAAATCTACCAAGGTTAGAAACTCTATCGCTACCTTCGAGAAGAAGGCGAAGCGTTCAAAGTCGTCGCCGTAGCCGTAGTAGCCGTCCCGACCGAAGTAGTAGTCGTTTTCTACCATGTAGACCTGCACATCTGTGGGGTCGTCTGGCACGATGGTATATATAGAAGCCCCTTGTTCTCGCCAGGATAGATGTGTTGTTAGGGGGGCGACATATTTTGTCCCGTGCAGATGCTTTTCTGGGATGTTTCCGTATTTGGGAAAGACAACCCTTACGTCTACGCCTTGTGCTTTTAGGGCTTTGGGAAGGGAGCCGGCTACATCGCCCAGGCCGCCGCTTTTTGAGAAAGGCCGCACCTCTGTAGCTACGAATAGTACTTTTAGGTTTTTTTTCGCTGTATTATTTGCCACAATTATCCTGTCCTTTCATGCGTTACGATTATAGTTTATATACTCCATACAATATTCGTCTTTTCCAATCAGTGCGTTTGCAGCAAATAGTGAGTTCTTTACAGATTTGCAACAAATATCAAGAATCGCACTCGTTAAGCCATTTTGCAGAGCCATTGACAAAAATGTAGCATTTAAGTTGGCTCTGCGCGGCAAACCGAAAGACACATTAGACAATCCGCATATTGTATTCACTTCTGGAAAATTCTCTTTAATGAGATTAATTGTCCTTAGCGAGGTCGTTACTGCGCTTTCGTTTGTAGCCACTGCCTCTAACAAAACGTCAATGTAGATATTTTTATCTTCAATTCCCGCATAGCGCAACTTTTCAATAAGTTTTTGCGCAAATTCAAATCGCTTATCGGCTGTGTGCGGAATTGCCTTATCTTTCAAGGGCAAACAAACTATTCCTGCGCCGTTTTGATTTGCTATTTCGATTAAATTATCATATCCCTCGTCCAAAGTAATTGAATTTATTATTAGCTTGCGGTTTTTAACTTTTAAAATGCAATTAGATATTATATCTTTATTAGGAGAATCAATCATAATTCCGCAAGTTGAATTTTCTTGTACAAGTTCGATCAGCCAAAGCATATTTTCAATTTCTTTTTCGCCCGTTAAGGCGGTGTTTAAGTCAATGTAATCTGCCCCAGAATCAGCTTGCTTCTTTATCAAATCCGTAATGTATGCTGAATCACGATTATTTAATGCTTCTAGTGTTTTCGGGATAGAGCTGTTAAGTTTTTCGCCTACAATTATCATTTTTGTCTCCCTCGTATATATTTTATCAATTCAATGGAAAAATCGCTCTTTTTTAGCGCTGTCATTATATAATAGCCACTGCAAATTTCCTTAGCTTGCTCTGCCATGCTTTTGGCATAAGTTAAGCTGATTTCCTTAGCTTCTTCTGCGCTTTTATCCTTAAAATTTTGGATAATTTCATCAGGAATTTCCACACCGGGTACTTCGTTGTTCATATATAAGGCGTTTTTATAACCCGCCAAAGGCATTATACCCGCAAGTATTTTAGAGCCTAATACTTCTTTTGCTCGTCTTAGATTTTCGACATCTTTCGCTTTGAATATCGGTTGTGTAAAAAAAGCGTTAGCGCCTTTTTCGAGCTTTTCCTCAGCGCGTTTTAATTCCGAATCAAAGTTTTGGGCAGAGGTATTTAGCGCGGCGAAAATATTATAAGGATTATCGCAAAAAACCCTGTCATTTAAGCTTTTAATAAAAGCTATTAACTTAAAGGAATTAAACCCGAACACATTTTTAGCATCAGCTTTGTATATATCGGCTATGGGGTCGCCTGTTATTACCAAAATATTTGAAATTCCTTCAATGTTAGTGGCTAATAAATCACCCTTTATAGCAATTTGGTTTTTATCGCGGCAAGATAGATGCGGTATAGTTTCTACCCCTGTAACTCTTTGAATCATTGACGAAATTATAAGGCTATTAGCTCGCGCTTTACCTAGCGGTGAATCTGGGATTGTAATAAAATCAACGCCACATTCTTTAGCTTCTTTTGCCGCGCCTAAGATATAAGACACATCCAAATCCACAGGAGCGCTAAGTTCAAGCGCAATTACTGTATTAGCCTTACTAAAATGATTTTTTGTTACGGCCTTTTTTGAAATTTTTATGCCAGCTTCTGTTATCTTTTTCGGTTTTTGTGTTGTTTTGGTTTTTTCAACAAACTGTTTAATATGCTCCGGTGTTGTTCCGCAACAACCACCGATTGCTTTAACACCGCAAGAATATATCTCAAATAGCTTTTCGGAATAATATTCGGGGTTGTCGATGTATACCGTTCTTCCGTTCTCTACTGTTGGGTATCCTGCATTTGGCATAGCAATTAAATTATATTTGTTATCCGGCAACTTCTTAATAAGATTAAGCATATGAGTTGGCCCGCAAATGCAGTTTAATCCGACATAATCCGCGCCATAAGTGGTCGCCTCATGCAAAAGTGTTTTATAATACTCGGCTGATTTTGTGTAACCGTCCTGCCCGACAGCGAACGAAGTTATAACAAGGGAATTGGGAAGCTTGTGTTTAATATATGAGATTGTTTTTTGCAAACTTGCCACTTCGCCCAGTGTTTCAAATAAAAAATTGCTTGCTCCACATTCAATAAAAATATCGGCAATTTGCTTATATTCTTGCGCCGCGTTTTCATTAAATATCACACCAATGTCAGCAAAAACCTTAACATCAGTATTTTTAACGGCTTGATTTGCTAAGCTAAATCCGCTTTTTATGATGTTTTTTAGCATTTCAAAATCTGCATACAATTCCGAATTTGCCGCAAATGTATTTGTTTTAATGGCATTTATACCGCTTATCATGTACTCTTTATGAATTTCGAGTACTAGATCCGGCTGTGTTATATTTGCAGTTTCGGAAAAATCCAAATTTGGTTTTTTCGCTTTAATATATGTCCCAAACGCTCCGTCAAAGATTATCATGTCCTTCAAATTTTAACCTCGCTTTGTGGTTCCACGCTAAACTCAAAAATATTAGAAAAGCGTTGCCCTTCCTTATACAAATCATACCACTCCGGCAAACGAGCCGTACGAACAAACCTCGCCCCAAGCTTCTCGCACACCCGCTTAGATGCTACGTTTGTAACATTATTAGTAATAAGCAACTTCACCATACCATGAGCCCTAGCAACGGGCAAAAGCAAGCGGCAAGCGCGTACTGCATAAGCATTACCGCGATGCTCTTCGTCAATACCATAACCTATTTGTCCGCCGTAGTATAAACTGCTTTCGTCCGGCCCATAGCCCCCGTAACCTATACGCAGATTTATATAGCCAATTTTCTCGCTACCCTTGCATACGGCAAAATCGTAGAAGGGGGAATATTTCTTTTCAGGTATCGCTGGCGCTTTATTTGTGCATACAAGATGAATTACGCCGTCTGATAGTTCTGGCAAGTCTATAAAGCCATCGAATGTTAGTGGTAAGGTTTTGTAATATGCAATGTCTCTTTGGGTTTCCCACTCGCCTTTGCTTATCGCGTATTCTAAGCGGTCTTTCATTTTGCCGTCATGATATTGCGCTTCAAATCTTTCTGCTTCTTTTCTGAAACCTGTTTTATCCATTACCTTTTGCGTTGGTAGGTTGTCTTTATAACAGCCTGTCATAACTCTTATGCAATTGTCTTGCAAAAATGCAAATTCCAATACCCTTTTTACCGCTTCGGTAATATAGCCCTTGTTTTGGAATTCCGGCATTATAAACCAGCCCATAGGGTCGGCTATTTTTCCTAAAGGCGTTACGGCGGGTATTTCGTAGCCTACGGCGCCTATTAGTTTGTCGTGACTTTTTAATGTAATGCAAAAGCGCCTTGCCTTTCCGCTTTCGTTCATGTAAATAGCGTCTTTTATGCTTTCTTGCGCTTCTTGTAGCGAATTTGTTGTAATATCATCAAGAAAATACATGTTTTGCTTGTCTGATAGTAGTTTATGATATTCTGGTAAATCCGCTTCCGTGTAGTTTCTAATTATTAAACGCTCGGTTTCAAGTGTTTTCATTGGCTTCTCCTGTTTCTAGTTCGGTAGGGAAACAAAATTATTTTTTGTTGCGCCTATATTCCATGGCGGTATTTGATAACTCTTCAATAGTCATGTCCAAAAATAAATTCTCTTCGCGCCATTTTGTATAATCAAATGGTTCTACGTGAATTAGCGCGATGAACCGCTCGGCCTCAACTATGCCCAAATTTTCTGTTAGGCACTCCATTCCTTTGTTTAATAACACCGTGCTATTCATCATTTTAAATCCTCCCAAATCTTAATAAAATCAATTGGGTCGCAAATGTTAATTTTATTGCTTTTGTACTTCAAAACGCGTTTATCTACCGTTATAAAATAGTCGCATTTTGACGACATAGCACACGCTAAGTGAATCGAATCTGCATTTTTTATACCCGTCTTTTGAATATTTTTGCTTGTTTCAATAATTTCAGTAGTTTCATCAATATCATTAACAGCTAATGTCTGCCATTTCTGTATAGCTGATGATTTTTGTAGGTGGATATTTTTACTATTTTCATAATCCAACATATACGACCATATCAAGCTCAATTTATTCGTGAACACTAAATTTTGTATGAAAAGTTTGGCTTTTGTTTCAAGCTCAATTTTTAGTTGGGTTTGGTCGTCATATGGTCTGTTAAAGCAACAAATATCCAAATATATTTTAACGGTTTCAAGTGTTTTCATCGGCTTCTCCCGATCTCAACGCCGTAATAATCGCCATAACAAGCAATTCCTCATCCATTTCATCTATCCTCTGCTGCGCCAGTGACGGCTTTTCTTCTATCTCTGGCAGGGTCTTAACCTCGCCATTGCCCTTATCGTATATTATCGCGTCCTCGCGCACGCATATATAGTATATCGGCTCTTTTTCCGGAAAGCGCTCTTTTAGTTGCTTCATATAGGCCTTTATTTCGTTGCTGGGCTCGTTTTCTTCGTTTTGCACCGCTACTATAAAGCCGCCCTGGGGCGTTTCCTTTTTTACTTTACAGCCGTAGGCTATCACTGGCTTAGAGCCAAATACGGCGTATATTTTGGGTAACTCAAGATACTTTTGCGGCGGGTATACCACCTTATAATTCTTCTTCATATCTGACCTCCGCTAAGCATAATCCTTCCGGGGGCATTGTTTTACCCGCTTTGCTTCTGTCTTTTGAGGCTATTATTGCGGGTATTTCTTCTTCGAGCTTTCCTTTACCTGCATATAAAATCGTACCGGCCATTATTCTTACCATATTATATAGGAAGGCATCGCCGCTTACTATCATGCAAAGCTTTTGCCCGTCTTGCTCTATTTTGCAAGAGTATATGGTTCTTGTGAATGTCTTTGCGCTTGAGCCGCTGGCGCAGAAGGCTGTAAAATCGTGGGTGCCTTCAAAACAGGCCGCGGCTTTTTCCATTTCTTCTATATTAACAGCAGATGGTATAAGGACGCTGTATCGGCTTAATAACGGATTAGCCTCGCGGTGCATTTGATAGCGGTATGTTTTCGACTTCGCTCTAAAGCGCGGATTAAAGCCATCCTCAACCACACGGGCAGTTAGCACTATAATATCCTTGGGCAAATACCCGTTTATAACTTGCGGTAGCTTTTCTACAGGAATAGCCAAACACTCCACCGAAAAGGCCGCCATCTGTCCCAGGGCATGAACCCCGGCATCTGTACGGCTGGCTCCTGTTAGCTTTATCTCTTGTTTCAGCAAAGCCGACAGTGCATCTTCCAGGCACTGCTGTATTGCAAGCGCGTTTTCTTGCCGTTGCCAGCCGGCGTAATCTGTGCCGTCGTATGCTATTTTTAAAAGTATCGTCATTACGCCACCCATTGAGACATAAACAGTTTGTAATATTCGCCCTCAAGTGCTAGTAACTCTGCATGACTGCCGGATTCTATTATCTGGCCTTTATCTACCACCAAAATTAGGTCGGAATGCTGTATGGTAGATAGCCGGTGCGCTATTATAAACGATGTGCGGCCTTCCAGCAAGCGTTGTAAGCCTTCTTGTAAAGCCTTTTCTGTTTTGGTGTCTATGTTGGCTGTGGCTTCGTCCAATATTAAAATGCGCGGGTCGGCAAGTAGCGCTCTGGCGAAAGATATTAACTGCCTTTGCCCCACCGATAGGCGACTGCCGCGCTCGTTTACCTCTGTCTGATAGCCGTTTTCCATCTCCATTATGAAATCGTGGGCGCATACGGCCTTTGCGGCATTTGTTACCTCTTCGTCTGTGGCGTCCAGGCGGCTGTAGCGGATATTATCCATTATCGTGCCGGAAAATACAAAGCTATCTTGCAACATTATCCCCATCTGGCCGCGCAAGGTCGGTAGAGTGGCCTTGCTTATGTCAAAGCCGTCTATTAGAATTTGCCCGCTGTTTATATCGTAAAAACGGCATAGCAAATTCACTACCGTTGTTTTACCGGCACCTGTGGGGCCCACCAAGGCCACTGTACTGCCCGGCTTGCAATCGAAGCTGATGCCGTCTAAAACTTTAATGCCCTCTTCGTAGAAAAACTCTACATTTTTGAACTCTACCTGCCCGTGTATTAAGGGCATTTCAACCGCGCCCGGCTTATCTTTTACAAGAACCGGCTCGTCAAGAGACTCGTATATCCGCTCTAAATAGCTCATGTTCGATACAATAACATTGTAAAAATTCGCAATATTATTAATAGGCCCCCAAAAGCGCCAAATGTACGATACAAAGGCGACTAATACCCCTATAGAAAGCGTTCCATGGGTAATCATACCTATGCTGTACACGTAAAAGAACGCCACTGCCCAGGTGCCGATATTTTCGGCGCTTGGCCATATAAGTAGCATAACACGAACCGCGCCTATAAAGCTGTTTTTTAGCTCTCCGGAAACGCCGGAAAACACCTCTTCGTTCACCTTCTCACGGGTGAAGGATTGAGTAATTTTTACTCCGGAAATACTTTCGTGGATATAAGCATTTATATTAGATTGCTTTGCCGAAAATAGCCGCCAAGCCTTGCGGTTTTTTATTTGTAAAATAAAAGTCGCCAATATAAGCAGAGGCAAGCCTATCATACTAACAAGGGTCAAACGCACATCAATAATCAGCATCATAACCACAATAATTCCTAAAGAAAAAAGGTCGGTTATAACAGAAAGCAGACCGTTAGAGAGCATATCACTAAGTGAGTTGATATAATTGACCACCCGCACAAGTATTTTACCGTGAGGCCGGCTATCGTAGTAGCTAAAGGGCAAACGTTGCATATGCTGGAAAAGATCAAGACGTAAATCCCTTATTATCCCCTGCCCTACCTTGGCCATTGCATATACCCTGTAGCGGATAAAGAAGATGTTAAGGATTAAAATAACCAGTAAAATACCGGATAAAAACAAGACCTCGCCTATATCCTGATTAGGAATGGCAGAGTCTATGGCTATCATAGTCAGCATAGGCGCAAGCAAGGCCAAGGCACTGGAAACTACCGTACATATTAACGTAAAAATAAACATGCGCCGGTAAGGCCGTACATATTTATACAGCCTTTTAATATGGATCATTTTAAACTCGCTGTGTTCCTCTAAGGCCTCGTCTGTGCGGAATGTATTGCGTGCCACTTATTTTGTCCCCCTTTGATCCTCGTAAAGCTGGGCGTAGTAGCCGCCTAAGTTTACTAATTCCTCATGATTACCGCGTTCTTTAATTTCGCCGTCTTGAAGCACCAGTATTAAATCGGCCTTTTTTACTGCGGATAGCCTGTGGGCTACAATAAAGGTGGTTGTGCCGGAAATCCGTTTATCTAGCGCTTCCTGAATTCGATGTTCTGTCTCCATATCCACCGCTGAGGTTACATCGTCTAATATCAAAATAGCGGGCTCGGTGGCGATAGCGCGTGCCAGCGATAAGCGCTGTTTTTGCCCGCCGGATAAGCCCACACCGCGTTCCCCTACAATAGTATCGTAGCCTTCTGGCATTTTGCTTACAAAATCATCGGCATCCGTCACCTTGGCGGCGGCGTATACCGCCTCCATTGGGGCTTCCGGCACGCCAAAGGCTATATTCCCCTCCACCGTATCAGAATGAAGGAAAACATCTTGCATAGCATAGGAAATATCGCGCCGCAGGTCTAATACATCGTAATCCTTTACGTTTACGCCATCAATCAATACCGCGCCTTCCTGTACATCGTAAAAACGGCTGATTAGGTTTACAAGCGCCGTTTTGCCAGCACCGGTAGGCCCTATAATACCTACTGTCTGACCCTTTTTTACCTTAAAACTAATATTTTTAAGCACATAAGGCTGTGTTGCAAAAATATCAAAACTAAAGCCTACATTTTTAAACTCTACATTACCTTCTATCGCTTTAGTGCTATGTGGATCGTCCGGGTTCTTTATATACACCTTTGTGCGCATCATTTCATGCACCTTCTCTAGCGAAGTTACAAAATTTTGCATGTTATTAACATACCAGCCGAACATACGTGTAGGGCCGTCCAACATCCATAAATAGCCGCTTATTGTGATAATATGCCATAGCTCTATTTGCTCGTTTATAACCAAAATACTGCCCACTAGCAATAAAATAAGTGGCAGTAAAGCCGCACAACTTTCCATGACCGGCATGTACTTAACCCGTATCATAGCCGTTTTGGTGTTGCTATCGTAAAATGCCTGATTAACCTCTGTAAACTTTTCGATTTCATATTCTTCCTGGGTAAAGGCTTTTACTACACGATTACCGCCTATATTTTCTTCGCATACGGAATTAAGCCGGGAAAACTGCTCACGCACATCCCTAAAGGCCGGCTTTGTCTCTTTAGATTGCATAATGGCCGTTATTAAAACAATGGGCATAAGCACCATCATAGCCAATGTTAAAGGCAAGTTAATCATCCCCATAACAACAATGGCCGATACATACAGCAAAATACTCTCTGGTATAGCAAAAACATCAAAGGCCATAAACTGCCTGATAGCCTCAAGATCACCCGTCATGCGTGACATTATATCGCCGACTCTATTTTTATCAAACCAGGTAAAATTTTGAATATGCAGTTTATGGTATACATCGCGCCGTAGCTCGAACAAGATTTTTTGCGATGTATCTTCAAAAACCATACGTATGCAGAAGCGTACTATACTCCGTACAAAAGTAAGGCCTATCATTATCGCCAGAAATTGGCTAAGTAGGTAATGGCGCCCTTCCTGAATAACATCTGCCACAATACGCCCGGCAATATAAGGATTAATCAGCATAGACAACATTACCAGCACATTGAACATAAACGCGATAATCAGGCGGAATTTGTACTTTGTAGCGTAAGGTAGCGCCCATAAAATGGTATGTTTCATCATTTATCCCTCTCTATAACAACAAGGAAATAAGCGGAATAGTAAACAGGCACAAGAAGCTGGAAATAGCCACAAGCCTGGACGCTACGGCGGTATCTCCTTTATACTGTTCCGCAAAAATAACTGTCAAGGCCGCCGCAGGCATGGCCGAAAGCACAACAATAACCCCCAGCATAACGGGATTATGAATAAACAGCCTAAGTATAGAAAAAGTTATCAAAGGAATACCAACCAGGCGCATAAATACCACCGGCAACACTTTGGGGTCGCTTACTAGTTCAATAACTCTACTTTTAGCCAAAATAGAGCCAACCAACAGCATAGAAAGCGGCACAGTCATATCACCCACAAGCCGTACCCCCTCAAAGATAGGCGCCGGCAGACGAAACCCCGTCACAAAGAAAATGAAGGCAATGCCAGTGACAATAAGGGCAGGATTATAAGCAATAGCGCGAAGATTAGCCTTTACATCGCTATCGCTCTTCTTATTAAATAGGTAAACACCCAAACTAAAGGCCAGCACTTGGAAGGATACATTGGCCATGGCGGTATAGACCATGCCATAGTGGCCGTAAAGCGCCTGTATAACAGGAAAGCCCATGTAAGCCACATTAGGAAACACAAGCGCAAACTGCCACACGCGCTTTTCCCCGTCGCTAATCCTCATGATACGGGCAAGCGCCATCCCCACCACATAGCCAAATAAGAACACCACGGCTGTTATGAATAGGGTTGCCAGGCTTTCTAGTAATAGCTCGCTGGTAAACGGGCGCATCATGGACACGAATATTGTGCATGGCAGGGTAATTTTAATCATTACGGATGACATACCCGCGTTAAGAGGGTCGGTTAATATGCCGGTTTTTCTGCCGGTATAACCGATTGCTATACATATTGCCAGGGCAATAAGACTGCCTACGAAGGTGATGAAAACTTCATTATGTAAAAAAACCTCTGTCAAGACTTGCATTTTTTATCTCCCCTTCAGCTACTCCATTGTACAAAGAAGTTTTCATATTTGCAAGGTAAATGCAGTTGGTCTATGATATACTGTATTTAAAACCATGCAGAAGGGAGCCGAAGCAATGATACACGTGGTTGAACAGCCTTATTTTATTCCAAGAAATGATATAGACGAGCAATTTGAGGGTAAATATGTCCTATTAGCATACAACTCTGAAAATACTGAAAGCGGTTTATTGGTTGCCTACAGCGACGGAAACCCAGCTACCGAAAATGAGGACTATGAATCTTTGTTTGAAACTTTGCAAGCTCAATACAATGGGAACGGCATAATTGTTTTCGGGTATGTCTATGACGGGAGCGAATTGGTGTGTATATAGTAAAACTTGATGACATCATGTACCGTACACGCTTTAAATGTAATTTTTATCGTTCGGCCGCTTCAACAGACACATTTAAGATTGAAACAATAGTTGATAGCGGCTGTGCTAATACTCTGTTGCCGCTAAAAGTTGCGCATCAATGCGGCGGTATTGCATTGCCGCTAAAGAAGGAAGTTAATATAGCCGGTAACAGCCGGGAAGCCTGCGCCTATATTATTCCAAAACTTGAATTTGGCGGATATATATTTACCCATGTTTTTGTATTTGCGGCAGAATTCCAAAGAGAGCTAAAACACCGAATGTTACTTGGCCTTAACGTGTTAAACAATTTAAGGTATACAGTGGACAGAGATGCCGGCTTATTTGAATTTGTAGAGCGTTTACCGAAATCACTTAAAAGAAAGGATTTCCCTTACCGTAATTATTTTGATGATTTCGGCAATTATGTTATGCTGGGTGACGCTTATGTTGATGAATCTACACATACATGCTACACTAAATCCATGAGGCGGTGAGGCAATTGAACGGAATAGAACCTTCAAACCTGGGCGGCAACATAATTACCACCCGGGAAAGAAATTTATCTATCGTAATAAAGTTGATATACAAATTCGGCATATGCTCTCGTAGCGAGATAGCCAAGGCGACGGGCTTAAAGCACGCGACCATCACAAATATAATCAACTCTTTAATCGAATGGGGTTTGGTCCAGGAAACCGGGATAATCGAAAGCAGTTTAAAAAGGCGTTCTATAGGCATAGAGTTAAATAAAGATCGCTACCGCCTTATTGGCGTGCGCTTAAGCCGTGATTCTATTAGCGTGGGCGTTTGCGATTTGGGTAACGCCTTGTTGCACCAAAAAAGCGAGGCCATAACAAACTCGCCGGAACGTACTATCGACCGTATGGTTTCCTTATTAAAAGAAACTATCACCTCGCTTTCTGATAGGAAGATTATCGGTATAGGTATTGCTCTACCTGGGCCTTTTGTGGCTAAAAAAGGCCGCATAGCTTTAATGAGCGGCTTTAGCGGCTGGGAAGCCATTAACGTAAAGAAGCACCTGCAAGCTTCTCTTGATGTTCCTATATTTTTGGAACACGATGCCAACTGCGCTATTTTAGCGGAATGGCGCTACGGCGAGGCCGGGGACGACGGAAATATTATGCTTATGCTGTTAGACGACGGCGTTGGCTCTTCTATAATTGCAAACGGCAAATTATACCACGGCCATATTGGTACCGCCGGGGAAATTGGGCATTCTACTGTAGACTTTAACGGCTTAAAATGCCAGTGCGGTAACAGGGGCTGCTTAGAGCTATACTGCTCTACCCTAGCCTTAAGGCGCTTGTATAACGAGCAGACATCGGAAAATATAAGCGCTGTAGAAATTATCCAGGCCGTACATAACGGCGATGCCAACGCCGTAAAGGTCTTTGAGCAAGTGGCGCAATATCTGGCTTATGGCTTGGTCAACGCAATTAACACACTTAACCCTAAGATGATAATACTTTCCGGCACTTTAACAAAGGCCGGTGGGTATTTGCTGGAAATTTTAAAACCAACTTTAAAAGAACGCCTTATAAAGGATATTTATGAAAATCTTGACATTCGTTTAGGCCGTTTTGGTGACGATACCTTGCTATACGGTGCAAGTGCTTTGGTACTTGAAGAAGCCTTGCGAGCGCCCAGCCATTATTTTAATCCCTTCGATTAACATAAATAACATAAATTTTTCCTAAAAAACACAGCCCAGCGGCTGTGTTTTTTGTCATTTTGACAAACTTTTTTTTTTTTTTACGCTTGACAAGTAAATATGCCCAGATTATAATACTTAACATAATTAAATAATTAAAACAATTGAGTGAGGGAGATTGATAATGGCTTTGCTCCTCGGCATCGACTTGGGTACTTCCAGCTTAAAAGCTGTTCTTATGACCGAAGAGGGTACGATTGTTTCCCAATTTGGCCAAGATTATTCTATAGAAATACCCTCCGCGGGCTTTGCAGAGCAAAATCCTGATACCTGGTGGGAGGCTTGTGTTTGCGTTATAAAGCAATGCCTAAGCTCCGTAAAGGCTGAGGATATTACCGCCATAGGTTTTTCTGGCCAAATGCATGGGGCCGTTCCCTTAAACGCCAACAATGAAGTAGTACGTAATGCCATACTACACTGCGACCAACGCTCTACTAAACAAGTTACACAAATTGCCCAAACCCTCGGGCAAGATTACATAGTCAATAATATATTGAACCCTATTTTCCCAGGCTTTCAACTGGCCTCCCTTGCTTGGATGCGTGATGAAGAGCTTGCGCTTTTTGAAGAAATAAAGACCGTACTTTCCCCAAAAGATTATTTGCGCTTTCGTCTGACAGGCATATTATCAACAGAACAATCTGACGCTTCTGCTACTCTCGCCTACGACATTCTAAAAGAACAATGGAATAAAGATATGCTTAGTAAGTTAGGCCTACCCTACGAAATTTTTCCGGAATGCCTTAGCAGTACGCATATAGTTGGCGCTATAAGCAAGGAAGCGGCGGCGGCCACTGGGCTTTGTGAAGGTACGCCTGTTAGCGCCGGCGGTAGCGATCAGGTTATGCAAAGCATAGGCAACGGCGTTAGCCAGGTAGGCGAAGCCACAGCCACTATCGGAACTTCCGGTCAGGTATTTTTCCCGACAGATAGCCCAACAATTAACCCAAATTTAAATACACATACCTTTTGCGGAGTAAGCAAAGGAAACTGGTACACCATGGGCGCTATGCTTTCTGCGGGTGTATCGCTTAAATGGCTTAAAGGCTTGCTTGCGGTGGAGTGTTCCTACGCGGAAGTAGACCGCCTGGCAGAGCCGGAACAGATTGGTAGCGGCGGGCTTATATTTTTACCTTACTTAAGCGGTGAGCGTACCCCCCATTTGAATCCGGATGCCAGAGGAAGTTTTATTGGGCTTACACTGGGTAAAAATGAAGGTAGCCTGTTGCGCTCTGTGATGGAAGGTATAGCCTTTGCCATGAAGCAGTGTATGGACACTTGTACAGATCTTGGCCTGGCGCCTAAGAAGTTAATAGCCTCTGGCGGTGCGGTACGCAGTAAGCTTTGGCTACAAATACAATCAGATGTATACGGTATGCCCTTGCATCTAAACGCTGTTGAGGAACATGCGGCTGTTGGCGCGGCTATTGTAGCGGGTGTGGCCTGTGGTACTTACGGCTCCGTACAGGAAGCTTGCAAAATAGTTGTAAAACCCAAGGGCGAAATAATAGAACCAAATATGCGCAACCATAAAATTTATATGGAATATTATGAGCTTTTTAAAGAGCTGTATATAGCTAACGCGAGTAGTTTTAAAAAACTGTCAGATTTGGAGAGGAGATATTAATATGGGCGGAAGTGATGTCAAAAAAAGTACCTGGGCACCGGCTGATCCAAAAAAGTTTTCATTTGAGTTTATCGGCAATGGGGATTTCGCACTTACAGACAAAGCGGGTAAAGAGGTATTTTCTGCAAAAGCGTCCGAGAACGGGCTGGAATGCCGTCTGTTTACCAATAGTGGTGAGGAGCCTTTTACGCTTAACGCGCCCAAGGCAAATACTTACCTATTTGCTTACAACGGCTACTACATTCAGTTGTTTGCAAACAAAGCGCTTGCTGACGAGGAATGGCCTTTTGGCGATATAGCCGCTGGGGAATTGGATCTGGCTAATACATTTGCCGAGTACAAAGCCATGGACGATTTTGTCTCACATGTGGCAAGCGATGAGCCTGTTATTGGTGATCTGCCGAAAAATATGCAGTACTTCTCTCCGCTTGGTTGCAACGCCGGCGACTGTATGCCTTACTTCCATGACGGTACATACCACCTTTACTATTTGCATGACCGCCGTAACCATCGTTCTAAGCGCGGCTACGGAGCGCATCAGTGGGCGCATGTTTCTACTAAAGACTTTAAAACCTGGCAAGCGCACCCTATTGCTCTTGGCATTACAGAAGAAAATGAAGGCTCTATCTGCACCGGTAGTGTTATCGAAAAAGACGGTAAGTTTTACGCCTTCTACGCAAATAGAGATATTGCCGCTAAACAAGAGGTTCTTACCTATGCGGTTGGCGATAGCCCTAATAAATTTACTAAGACCGAAAAACCCTTGCTATTGCTACCCTCCCCGCCTTATGTAAAAGGGCCTTGTAGGGATCCTTATGTATATTTGGGCGCGGACGGGCTTTATCATATGCTTGTTACTACCCGTATGGAAGATCATGTGACTGGCTGTAAGGGCGGCACGCTTGCCATCTTAAAATCTAAAGATTTAAAAGACTGGACAGTAAGCGAGCCATTCCAGCCCGGCTATAGCGACGACCCGGAATGCGCTGATTACTTTGAATGGAACGGCTGGTATTACGTAATCTTCTCAAATGAAGGGGTTCCGAAATACCGTATGAGCCGCCATCCGGAAGGCCCTTGGCTGGCGCCGGAAATAGATACCCTGGAAGCCCCATGCTGCCGCGTTATGAGAACAGCCGCTTTCCATGGCAACAGACGCATAGGCGCCGCCTTCTTGGAAAGGGACTTTGGCCGCTTTGGCGGGCATGTGATATTTAGGGAGATTATTCAAAATCCTGACGGCTCTTTAGGTACCGCATTTGTTCCTGAGCTTGTACATAAAGCAACAAAAAGCATAAGCGTCGCAGACATTACATTAAATAGTAGAGAAGGCTTTGCCGCACATAAGCTGGAAGGGCTTGGCCAAAACTTCCGCCTAACAGCCGATGTATGGACAGACGGCCGCTTTGTAGGCCTGGGCGCCCGTTGCGATAAAACCCTTGCAGACGGCTGGGCTCTACAGTTCGACCTGGTACGCGGCACCGCCCAAGTTAAAAAAGCCGACATGGGCTACTTTAGAGACAATAACAAACATACCATTTTTGCCGATAGATCAGAATTTAGACGCTTTACTCTAAAACTGGTGGTACACGACGCAATTATGGATGCGGAAATAAACGGACGGCGCACAATATGCGGACGTATAGACGAAAAAGCCGGTAGCTTGGCTTTCCTATACGCTCATAACGCGAACGTTACTTTTGAAAATATTCAAATTGATTCGCTGTAGGTAGGGAGGCAGTTATGTATAAAGATCATTTAACCCTAAAATATGTGCTTTCTAAGTGGCAACTTTTTATATTGCTACTTCCGGCACTTGCTACCTTGATTGTATTTAGCTATATACCCATGTACGGCGTGCTTATCGCATTCCAAAATTTTACATCAGGTAGCATTTGGGATAATCAATGGGTTGGGCTCAGACATTTTCAGGACTTCTTTTCCTCGGCCATGTTTGATGTGGTGCTTAGGAATACCCTGCTACTTAGTATTGGCTCTATTATATTTGGCTTTCCTATGCCGATTATATTTGCGCTTTTACTTAACCAGCTACGCTTCCAAAGGTTTAAGCGCTTTGTGCAAACGGTTTCTTACGCGCCATTCTTTATCTCTACAGTTGTTATGGTAAGTATGCTTAACCTTTTCCTGGCGCCTTCTAACGGGGTTATTAACATCTTGCTTAATATGATAGGCATAGATTCCATCAACTTTATGGTACGCGCCGAATGGTTTAGACCGGTATTTATTATATCGGAAATTTGGCAGACAACTGGCTGGAGCGCCATCATTTATCTGGCGGCGCTAAGCGCCATAAGCCCAGATTTATATGAGGCCAGTACCATAGACGGCGCAAATAAATTTCAACGGATATATTACATCGACATCCCTTCCATTGTCCCTACCGTTGTTATTTTGCTGATACTGCGTGTCGGTAACTTGATGTCCGTCGGCTTTGAGCGGGTTCTGCTTATGCAACAGGGTATGAACATCACCGCCAGCGAAATTATAGCTACCTACGTTTATAAAATAGGTCTTATGGGCGCACAACACAGCCTGGCCTCCGCAATCGGCCTGTTTAACTCAGTTGTAAACTTTATTCTGTTGATTGCTGTAAATGCGTTTTTGAAGAAAATATCCGGTTCTGGGCTTTGGTAGGGAGGAAACTAATATGACTAGAGTTAATACTAAAAAAGGAACAACCAGCTTCAGCCTTACCAAGCGCTTATCTATGGGCGATACACTCTTCGACATAGTTATAACCGCCATAATGTTTGTTGTTTGTATAGTTATCTTGTACCCGCTGTGGTTTATTCTTGTGGCCTCTGTCACTAACCCTGACGTTGTTAATAGAGGCGGTATTCTGTTATGGCCTACTGAGTGGTTCTTTGGCGGCCTGGAACGAATATTCCAACACAGACCTTTGTGGGTAGGATATAGAAACTCGCTGGTATATATGGTCGTTGGTACTGCTATCAACCTCATTGTTACTATACCCGCTGGTTACGCTCTTTCTAGGAAAGACCTGCCTTTCCGTGGCTTCTTGATGCTACTGTTTACCTTCACTATGTTCTTTAGCGGCGGGCTTATCCCCTCTTTCCTGCTGATTAATAGTATGGGGATTAGGGATACACTTTGGGTTATGGTTATACCGACAGCTCTTTCTGTTTGGAACCTGATTATTACCCGCTCGTTCTTTGATAATAGTATGCCGGTAGAGTTGCTGGAAGCCGCTGTTATTGACGGTTGTTCCGACTTTAAATTTTTTGGCACTATCGTTTTACCGCTTTCTAAGGTAATTATTGCTGTTATTGGGCTGTTTTACGCTGTAGGACACTGGAACTCGTTCTTCCATGCGCTTATTTTCTTGAATAGCCCCGACATGTTTCCGCTTCAACTTATTTTGCGTAACTTGCTGATTATTGGCGAAATTACGCAGGGCGCCATGATTGTTGACCCAATGGCGATGGCGCACAGGCTTCGGCTGGCTGACCAAATGCGATACGGCGTTATTGTAGTATCTGCCCTACCGCTACTTATTATCTACCCCTTTGTACAAAAGTACTTTACCCAGGGGGTTATGGTCGGCTCACTAAAAGGTTAGGCATCAATTAATTTAACTATATTTAAGGAGGAATTTAAGAATGAAGAAGATTTTAATGTCACTTGTGGCGGTATTGACTTTTGCAGTGCTTACCGCTTGCGGATCAGCTGATCCGGCACCGCCGGCGGGCGGCGCAGCAGCACCAGCACCAGCAGCAGGTGGTGGCGGCGCAGCGGCGGCTCCGGCAGCGGCTGGCGATGAAGATTTAGTACTAAGATTCTCTATCGCCCACAGCCAAGACCCACGCGCTTTACCACCAAATGAAATGTATTTCACATCAGCCTTTAACGCACGTATGAATGCTGAAATTGATTTCATTTCTATCCCAGGCGAAGGCGCTGGCGAGCGTGTAAACATCATGCTTGCAAGCCGCGACCTTCCAGACGTATTTATGGGACTAATAAACCGCGATCACATCATGAGACATATGTATGACGACCTGTTTATTCCGGTATGTTATTACATCGACAACCACATGCCACTACTTACTTACGTATTAAATCAGCGCCCTCAGTACAGAGCGATGATGATTGCACCAGACGGCCAAATTTGGGGTTTTCCATACATTGAAGAAATGCATGGCCTTATCCTTAACCAAGGCGTTTTGGCAGTAAACCATGTATGGCTGGATAACCTTGGCCTAAACATGCCTACAAACTTGGACGAATTTGTTTATGTACTGCGTGCCTTCCGTGACCGTGACCCTAACGGCAACGGTCTACAAGACGAAATTCCATTTACCTGGGCTGGCCGTGACGGCAACAAAGGCTTAGGCGCTTGGGCTAACGGTAACGACATAGGCCAGTTTATGGGTCTGTGGGGTCAAGCTGACCGCGGCGACAGCCTTTACTTGGACGCAAACAACCAAATTTTCTTTACAGCGGCACATCCTGCCTTTAGAGAAATGAACAGATTCTTCCACGAACTGTTTGCAGAAGGCCTTATTGACCAAGAAGTTTTCAATAACGGCGGCGGCGAGCTTAGTGCAAAATTGCGTGATGGCGTTGTTGGTTTTGTAATCAACTTCTCATTGCCAGATCGTATGCCTGCATACCGCTTTGAAGAATTTTCAGCTGTTCCTTACATGAGAAGCGAACTAGGCATCTGGGGCACAAGGGAAAATTTATCTGAAATGCACAGGCCTACAACTTTTGTTATAACAACAGCTATGGAAACTCCTCTGTGGGCGGCTCTTTACGCAGACGGCTTCTATGATCCTCAAACTTCTGTAGAAGCTAACTGGGGGCCACTCGGCTACGTTTACGTGTTTGACGAAAACGGTCAAATGGTTTGGGGCGAGCTTCAAGACGGTTTTGATACCTTCGACGACATGCGCGCACGCCATACACTAGGCGGACGTCAACCTCTTGCGATTTTGGATCACTTCTACGGTACTGTAGTTGAATATCCACAAAACGCTCAATTGATCTTAGACCACCAACGCGATATGGGCTTCTTTGACTATCACTTTGAGTCTCCATATATTCCACCACTGTGGTTTACTGTGGAAGAAGCTAACCGCTTGGCAGTTTTAACTCTTCAAATTTACGGTAACACTGTAAACCCAATGCGTCGTGGTTGGATTATGGACGGTGGCGTAGATGATGACTGGTACGACTATCTTGAACTGCTAGAGCGTAACGGCCTGCCAGAATTCTTGGAAATTATGCAAACTGCTTTTGACAGAATGAGAGCTGGCTTGTAGAATTTAATCAACATGTAATCAACTAATCGGTCAGTTGGTGACTGTGAGTCACCAACTGACCTTTTTTACTAAAAGGGAGGTAATGCTACATGAGTACCCAAGGTAAACGGGATTTTAGGCCTAAAATTCACTTTACACCGCCAGAGGGCTGGACTAATGATCCTAACGGCTTAGTTAAGTATGACGGTAAGTATCATCTTTTCTATCAGCACAACCCTAAGGAGGCCGTATGGGGGCCTATGCACTGGGGTCATGCGGTTTCTACAGATTTTGTTAATTGGGAGCATTTGCCGATAGCGCTTTATCCGGACGAGCATGGGACTATTTTCTCTGGTAGTGCTGTTGCTGATGTTGAGAATGTTTCCGGGCTTGGTAAAGACGGTAAAATTCCGCTGATAGCTTTTTATACGTATCATGGCGAACAGCAGACACAGGGTATAGCTTATAGTTTGGACGGGGTTAATTTTACTAAATACGAAGGCAACCCGGTAATACCAAACCCCGGAATACTCGATTATCGCGATCCTAAGATGTTCTGGAACCCGGTGCATAATTGTTGGAGCATGGTGCTTGCCGCGGCTGAAACTTGCCATTTTTATAAGTCAAAAAATCTGCTGGACTGGGAAAAGACCGGTGAGTTTGGCGATAGGCGCATAGCCGCTGAGGGTAATCATTCGCATGGTATTTGGGAGTGCCCGGATATGGTGCCGATGGTATATAATGGCAAGACTGTATGGTTATTGATAGGTAGTATGACGATAGAGAAGGGCAAGCCGATTATTGGTACTCAGTATTTTCTTGGGGATTTTGACGGTGATAAGTTTATAAATAGTATGCCTTTTGGCTATGCAGAGCGGCTTGATAGCGGCTGGGATAACTATGCCGGGGTTACTTTTAATAATGTAGACGAGCCTTTGTTTATTGGCTGGGGGACGTCCTGGCGCTATGCGGCAGATACGCCTACCGGGGTGTATTGTGGTAATATGACTTTGCCGAGGTTGTTGTCTTTGAAGGATACACCAGTTGGTTTACGGCTTGCTAGTTTTCCTGTAGAATTGGATAGTGTTTTCGCTAAAGCTGAGGAAAAGATTAGCGGCGAGACGTTTTTGCTTAGGGTTAAGGGGAAGGGTGCTTGTAAAGTTACCTTGCGTAATAGTGCTGGGCAGTATTTGTGTTTTGGCGTTGATGGGGAGAATAATTTATTTTTGGATAGGACTAATGCCGGGGCTAAGGATTTTAATGAGGTGTTTGCTTCGGAGTGTAGCGTGACGAAGGCTAAGCGATTTTATGACGGGGAGTATACGCTGGATTTTGTTTTTGATGTTTCTGTTAGTGAGCTTTTTGTGGATTTTGGGACTCGTAGTATGTCTATGGTTTGTTATCCGGATGTTGCTTTTGGGGAGTTTTTGGTTGAGGGGGATGTTGGGGTGCAGGTGTTTGGGTAGGCGGAATTAGAAAGAATCGACAAATTTAACATGCTGGTATATTATTGTAACCAGCACTAAGCGGTAGGCGGCACGAATTTTCACGTTTTTAGGGATTGCTTTCACGAAGGGAGGGGTATTATTTACCCGCACCACCCCGAAGGGAGGTGATACCGCTGGCGGTTTATGAAGCTATGATGATAATGCTAACTTTTGGCTTGCTAATTGTTACCCTTATCGGCGTGGTGGTAGTAATAGTCAAAAACGCGAAAAAATAACCGACCCATCGCACGGGTTGCCGGTTATTTTTCGTAAGAAACTTAATTTAAAGCAATCCCGCCGCCTTATCTGCGGTTGTGCCAGGGGAGCGTTTAGGTGGACGCTCCCCGCCTTTATTTGTACCCACATTATATACCAAGCATACGGCTTTGTAAAACAGAAGATTAATATAAGGAAGTGATTTTTCATGGCGCGTACCGTACTAGTAACCGGCTCTTCCAGAGGAATAGGCTTCGCGATTGCCCAGGAATTTGCCGCGCAAGGCGATAAAGTCATATTAAACGGACTAAAAGACCAAGCCCAGCTAGAGCTATCGGCCAAGGCCTTAAATGCAGAGGGCTTCCTTGCCGATATGTCCGATTATGAGCAAGCGCACGCGCTTTTTAGTAAAATCCCGCCTGTCGATGTACTAGTAAATAACGCGGGACTAAGCCACTTTGGGCTTTTTACGGATACCACGCCCAAGGACTGGGATGCGCTAATGCGCCATAATTTGCACAGTGTTCTAAACGCAACACATTTGGCGGTGCCTTATATGGTGCGGGCTAAGCGCGGGGTGATTATAAATATTTCGTCTGTATGGGGAACACTCGGCGCTTCTTGTGAAGCGGTTTATGCGGCGGCTAAAGGGGCGGTTCATGCTTTTACGCTTTCTATGGCTAAGGAGCTTGGGCCTTCTGGCGTGCGGGTTAATGCCGTAGCTTGCGGCGCCGTTGATACCCGTATGAATGAGAGGCTGAGCCGGGAAGAACGGGAGGACTTTGCACAGGGGATAGCTCTTGGGCGCTTTGGTACAACTGGTGAGGTTGCGAAGTTGGTTAGATTTTTGGCTTCTGATGGGGCTAGTTATTTGACCGGGCAGGTAATTGGCCTGGATGGGGGGATTTGTCATTTATAAGCTAAGCAATAATGGCATACCGTCACGTGACGGCCTCACTTACTGATATTTCTGGTAAGTATATCCTGTTTCTGTATGTGGGCATCTTTTAGACTATGATAAAATTTTTGCGCTTCTTGGTTTTCAGCCGCTATCAAAAAGTATTCGCTTATGCTTAGTGAAATTAAATACTCCTCCATGTGCTTGAACAAAAGGCGTGCAATGCCTTTGTTTCTGTGTTCTTTTAGTACATATACCCAATCAATATATACCCGTAGATCTCCCCCAAAAGCAAAGCTTGAAAGTATCGAAAAATCTAGGCGACCTACTATATTTCTGTCTATTTCATCAATGCATAACATACATCTTGCCGAAGAGAAGTTGGGATTTTGCAATGCGGCTAAGGTCGTGTTTTTGAATCTTTCACTGTCTAATTCATCAAGAAATATATCGGGCTCAGATACTCTTGCTATTTTCTCAAATTCGACAAGCTTATCTAAATTTTTTAATGACAACAACTCTATAAGCACCTTTGTTTTGCCTCCTCTACAGCGTATGCATTGTATTATTGATTTGGCGACGTAGCGTGGGAAACTTACGGCTTTCTGCCCATGTATAATTGAAAAACTGAATTTATTTTATATTCACCGCCGTGGCTTGAAATCGCTTCCCTTATCCCTGAATATAGAGATTTTTTGTTTGCCTCCGGTAGGCTTATGTGGTCTGACATGGTTTCGAGTAGGGCTATATATTCGTCAGGTGTGTATATGTCTACGCTATCGTATAGTTGCATTTTTATGTCGGTAAAGCCATAGAGTTCCATGCCTTTGAAGCGGAAGCTTCTGTAAAGTTCAGACTGACTCCATAAATCTTTCTCGGTCGTTTTTTCAGGTCTGCCACCAGAAGGGTAGTGGCTGTAATAATGTTTTTCGTAACAGGTTTGAATTTCATCGTATAGATCATCGTTTTCGGCCGGGGGTGAGTTTTTGCGGAATAGAGCGAAGGTTCCTCCGCTTTTGAGGATATTGAATACCTTCGGACAACCAATTTCTGCGTCTACCCAGTGGAAAGCCGAGGCGGCGTATACTAAGTCGTAGGTGTTTTCTTCTAGGGTAGCTTCCTCGAAGCTTGCGTTTATTAGCTTGAATTTTGGGCTTGTTGCGAATTTATTTTGTAGGAAGTTTGCCATGTTAGTGCCTAATTCCACGGCGGTGATTGTGTAACCGTTGGCTAAGAACGGGCTTGTGGCTTTGCCTGTTCCCGCGCCTATTTCTAGGGCTTTTTTGCTGTTTTGTTGGGTGGAATAGTTGACTATGCCGGTAATTAGATCGCTTGGGTAGCCCCAACGGGCTTTGTCGTAGTTTGCTGTTATTTTATCGAAAATGCTTCTTTTGTTGCGATCCCAGGGGTTGGACGTTCGCTCTGCAAACTGCTCGCCCATGCGTCCGGGGCTGAGCATTTTAGACTGCCTCCTTGGCGTTTGCTTCCGCATTTACCAACAAATATAAACTTTCAGTAAATTCCTCATGAGTTTCATTTAATTCTAAACTTACTTTTTCCATATCTACACGACGATCGTGGTCTGTATTCTTCACGTAGATTTCCCGTATCGCATCTTTATATTTTTTGTGAATTGTCTGGACTTGGCTTTTTTTATCATCGCGTAGCGAAAGCTCATAGTATAGCTTATGCTCATTTTGACTTAAACAATTTGCTCCTTCCCAATCATTGGGATCGTCATATTGCAAACCATCGTTTTCCCAGCCGCATACGCTACAAACAGCAAAATCTGAATCCCTTTGAAACTCATGCTTTCCACATATTGGGCACTTAATCATCTTGCGTTCCTCCTTCGCGGCTCATAAGTCGCTTAAAACGTTCCTCGCCGCCTTTGAGTTTAAACATGGTAGCTATACCGGTATTATACCCCTTCACAAAATCCTCAGTCGTCTTGTCGTAACGGACAATAGAACCGTCAGCAGCTTTATAACCAAGTACTAAATCATGCGCTCGTTGAGCATATTGAGCCTTAGACATTCTAGTATATTCAACGCTATGGCCACGCGCACCACCCCAGTGATTTTCAAGAGATGCTTCGATAAAGCCCGGTAGATCGGGATTTGCCCCGGTTGCTTTGTAGTTTTCATTCATAGAACCGATTATATCAGAATTGTTTTTCTTTGTTAATCATCGTAACAATAATTATTGCTGGGCTATATTTTTCAGAGTTGAAATCACTTCCTCTACCGCTTCCCCTGGCTTGGTAAAATCTTTATCCAACAACAAATCCGCATAATAACTTACCCTCACCCTGGCAGGTGGAAGATCAACATTATCACGTACACGTATATGCGGTAGTTTCCGTAAACCTTCCCAGTTTTCATGTAGTCCAAGTTCCTTGCGCAAAGTTTTGATTCTCTCTAGCAAATCATGCTCGCTTGTGAACATCGTAACCATGTCAATACCGAAATCAACAAGTACTTTGTCTTGGTTGTCGTCCTCACCTAGGGTGATAAACTTCAAATATGCGTTAATATCAGCAACATCCGGCTCAGCTCGAAGCTCTGCTAAAATATTTTCACGGCTCTCGCGAAGATGCGGTAGGTTTCTGGCGGCGCTTACTGCCTTATCTTTTTCACCCAGCTTGAAATAGATGAAACATATTGCGGCGCGGGCGGTGTGACGCACTTTTTCATCGGGACTACCAGAAAGTACCCGTTCGCACAAGCTGGCGGCCTGCTTTAGTTTTTCCGGGTCGCATTCTAGTGACAACACCAAGGCGAGTTCTGTCATTATGCTTTCATCATTAGGGAAAGTTTTAAGTGCATCAGTAAACACTTTTGCGGCGGCTTTGCCATTGCCTTGGCGCAGATGCCCGTGGCCAGACTGGAATAGTTTTGTTCTGGCTTCGGCTTCGTTGATTTTGTCCATTCCAATTATAGCATCTACGCTGACTTTGTATAAATTGGCAAGGCTTGGTAATAGTGTAATGTCCGGGTAGCTGTCTCCACGCTCCCACTTACTTACGCTTTGCGGGGATACACCTACTATTTCTGCCACTTCCTCTTGTGTCCACTCTTTGCTTTTGCGTAGGGCTTTTAAATTCTCAGCAATGTATAACATTGAAATTCCTCCCTAAAATAGAATTAGCGCGCTTGCATGTAGTATAAATGCTAGGGCGCTAATATTCCATATCTCCTTAGGCGAGAATATTTCAACTTGTGGGCGAGCTTGCTCAGATTATGTCTCAGACATAAGCGGAAAACGATAATATTCCGGTAGATTCCATTCACCTCTGATAAAAAACGGCTCATCCTCCATGTCCAATGGAATCCAGCTTGGGCTTACGCCAAGCCAATCTGTGGAAAAGCCAAACTCAACAACTTCAACATTAGTAAAAGGAAGCTCTTGCTTAAGTGTCTCAAATGAAATAGGCTTTTTTGCGATAACATCAACTAAAAGCAAGCGATTGCTGTCTTGTTCGGCAATTACGGCTACATCAAGATTTTGCAAATAATAAATATCTTCGCTGTACTCCATTATTAAGTGAAATATTTGTGTTGATTGAGTACCTATACAGTCTACTATTTTTGAATAACAATTTCTACCATATAGTAGACTCATAAATTTTTTGTCATCAAGTTTGTATTTTATGGCTTTATTGGGGTCGTTATTTATAAGGCTTGTTACTTCCGGCTTATATACTTGCGCTTGCCTAAATCCAAAGCGTGGGTAAAAATCTGTAACTGTTGAATTTGCAGTAAGCAAAGCCGGTGTGTTTGGGTATATTGATAAAATATGCTCCATCAACGTCCGCGACAATCCCTTTCCCCTTGAATCTTTGCGTGTAGCTACCGCGCCAAAGCGGTTGGTTTTGATGGTTTTACCTTGTACAATCATATCAGATTTGTAAACGCACACATTTGATAGCATTTTACCGTTTTCAATAACAGAGTAACTTTCATAGTTTTCGCCCCATAGCTTACGTTCAAGCCACGGGGAAAATGAAAATCCGAATACTTCTTGAATCAAGTTGTCGAATAGGGCTTCGTATTTGGGGTTGTGTTGGTTGTTTAGTGTAATTTCTATCTTGTTGGTATTTGTATGTGTCATTTTACTAATCCTCTTCGCCGCCTCATATAGAATAGGCTAAGGCGGTATTACACCGCTTTCTTCGCGTTTCGCTCTTGCCATTGTTTACGGTAGTCGTTTAGACTTAGACTGTTAGCGCCTTCGCTATAATCAGGATTCTCTCTTTGGGAGGGATCATCTTCCCATTTGCAAACAGGGCAAACTTCATAAAAGTTTTGATAATTAAAATTGTGTTGTTCGCAACACGGACAGACTAGAGAATCGCATTCAGAATTAATTCTTTTTGTCAGTTTATCTGGATTATTTTGCTCCCACAAGCGTCTACTTTCTTCTATGCCTTGCCTTCTGGCTATTTCGTTATAATCAACCATATTTCAATCACTCCCTAGCTTCTTTCGCCGCCTCACCGAAAAAGTAGTCAATTCCTTCTTTTGGCTTATACATTGTTGCTATTCCAATTTTAGGATGCCCTTTGACGAAATTGTTATTACTAAAGTCGTACCTAACAATTTGACCAAGCTCGTTTTTATAACCCAATACAGTACCATCTGTCCCCGACTGTATCAAAGATAAGGCCTCTTGGGCATATTGCTCTTTAGTATAACCCGTATATTCCCCAAAGTGCTTCTCCCAATGGCTGTCAAGATTTTCTTCGGAAAAGCCGGCGCTAAATTCATTTACGCCGCTTCCAGAAATATTGGGATTATCGTTCAATTTCAAGCACCCGTACAATCGTAACTATCGCTTGCTCTCTTGTATACAAATACTGCGGTGCAAACCTATTTTCCCCTACCCCGCTCATAATACCTGCGCTTACAACGCCTTCTACTCCGCTTATTGCCCAGGAAGAAATTTCTGCACAGTCTGCGAATCCGATAACAGCTCTATCAAAGGGCCGCCCCAGCGCATTCGCCAGGCGCGATAGCATTACTGCCGCTTGCTCGCGGGTTAGTGTCGCCGCAGGGTCGAAGCGGCCTTCTCCTACTCCGGATACTATTCCGACATACGCCGCTTTTTCTACCACTTCAATATTTGTATCTGTAAAGCTTACTCGCCCGCTTATTTCGCCCCTTAGAGCTTCGTAAACATTAACGGCCAGGCTTGCGAATTCTGCGCGTGTTATGGGGGCTGTGTAGCTTGATTGTAATTCTGGCGGTACTAAATCTAAATAAATGGCTCTGCTTACTTGTTCGCTTGCCCATACTGTAGGCTCTATTGGCACTTGTTCAAAAAACACTATTACTTTAGCTATAATATCATTTTCAAATACCAAAGCTACGTGCGAATGATCTGTAGGATTGCCAATTACCTGCGTTTCTTCGCTGATAATTAGCTCTATGCCTTCGTAAGTGCCTCCTCTAATGGCGTTGCTTACCCAGCCGTCGTACAGCGTGCCTAAATAAACCTCGTAATCTCCGTTTACTACAAGCACTGCCTGATACTGCCACATATCAAAAATTTGCGGAACACCCCAAGGGTTGTGGTAGGCAGTTATCGTATCGCCTACCTGAAAACGGCCACGGAGGAATGTACGGTTAAAATCCACCCAAAATGCCGTCTCGCCGCTTGGCATCCATTCCCCAGTGTACTCTATGAGTAGATTATATTGACCCGGGGCAGTTCTTGTCATTTCAAGAACCTCACCCTCAAAGCTGGCTAAAGCTACCATGCCGTGGTACGCTGTTACGGTGTCGCCTACATCCGGGGGGGCGCCTAGCACAAAGGTGTCATTACTAATATAAAAGCGTGATAAACCACTTTCATTTTCAATTTCTATAAAGAATCCTAAGCCCCCGCTTTGCGCCGGAATAAGCTCTGTTACTACGCCTGTAATTGAGCCAAACTGGTTTACAAAGCTTATGGCGTAAACATTTGTACTGAATAGCGTTAGAGCTAGTGTAATAATTAATATTTTTAGTTTCATGAATATAGCTCCTTTAGCGGTTTTACTGCGGCTTTTAGCGGCTTTGCTCTTGTGCCTGTGCTTTCAAATGGCGCGGCGAATGGTAATACCACATCCGCTACCTTTGAAGCTTCAGATACCACGCTATCTGCTATTACCAGTAAATCCAGCTTATCCCGCCACTCTGCCGGGATTGTATCGCCATATACCATTAGCTTCTTTACTTTACCGCTCATTACGTCGGCTTCTAATGCGCAAACTTCATTTACACTATCCTGCTTTACCAAAAGCTTTGCCGCTTCTGGCATTTTGGTTTTTAGGCTATAAATATTTTCATCTTTGGCCTTGCTTGTTATTTCTTCTCTGGCTTCGTTTGTGCATTTATCGCTTATGGCTATGGCATCTGGCGCATTTTTCTTTATAAATGCCTTGGCTTCTTCCATAGAGACTTCTTTGCCGTTTATCGTTGGCTTTTTGATGCGATTATGCTGAATATTTATAGCGCTAAAGCGGCCTGTTTCGCATAAAAAATCGTTCTTGGCTGGTATGGCTCTTAATAAAAGATTTCCGTGGGAGCTGTATGTTACCGGGCAAGCTCTTTCGCAGTGTACGCAATGGCTTTCGGTAAAGCTTTCCCTTAGCGGTACGTTTTTAGCCAATGGTAGGCGCTCTGCTAAAGCTCCGGTTGGGCATAGGGCTACGCATTGCCCGCATCCCTTACAGTCGGATTCTGCTAATGGCTCGTCGAAGGCCGGTTTTACTGTTGTGCCAAAGCCGCGTCCGTCAAAGCCCAGCGCGGTAACGTCTAGCGCTTGGTCGCATACTCTTACGCATAGTCCGCATAGCACGCATTTTTCTGGATTTCTGATGATATTTGGGTGTGATGCGTCTATTGCCGCTTTTGTTTTTTCTCCCAAATACTCTGGCTTTATATTGTAGCGTCTGGCGTAGTCTAGTAGCTTGCATTCAAAGTAATCGCTACATCCACATTCTAGGCAACGCATGGCTTCTGCTTTTGCTTGGGCTTCTGTGTAGCCTAAGTTTACCGGATCGAAGTTTTTACGGCGTATATCGGGCTTGGCGTGGGGCATTGCTTCCCGTTTTGCCTTTGGCGTATCGGCTTCAACTTCCCAGTTTTCGTCTGTTACTACAAATGGCGCTTTAAACGCGTTGATTTCGCCGTTTAGCAAAAATTTATCCATTACTACAGCGGCTTTTTGTGCCTCCCCTATCGCTTCTATGGCTATGCTTGCGCCGTTGTTGGTGGCATCTCCCACGGCGAATACTCCTGGAATGTTGGTTGTAAAATTCCCTTCGTCCGCTATTATTGTGCGCCACTTTGTCAGCTCAACGTTTTCTAGGCCGTCCGGATTCACATTTTGGCCTATGGCCAGTAGCACCAGATCAACATTTATTACCTCCTCGGCGCCTTCAACAGGCACCGGTGAGCGTCTGCCGCTGGCATCTGGCTCGCCTAGCTCCATTATTTGCAAGCGAATACTTGCGGCGCTTCCGTTTTCTTCTACTATCTCAAGAGGATTGGTTAAAAATTTGAAAATTACGCCCTCTTCTTCGGCTTCTTTTATTTCTATGGCTTGGGCTGGCATTTCGGCTTTTGTGCGCCGGTATATATTGGTTACGCTGGCCGCCCCCAGGCGCATGGCTGTTCGGCAAGCGTCCATGGCGGTGTTGCCGCCGCCTACTACTGCTATGTGCTTGTTTTGTAGGCTTGCCGCTTTGCCTAGCGCTACCTCACGCAAGAAGTCTATGCCGCCTACTACGCCGGGTAAAGTTTCGCCGGGGCAACGTAAACCCGCACTTGTCCATGCGCCTATGGCTATTAGAACGGCATCGTGTTCTTTTTGAAGCTGGGCAAAGCTCATTTCTTCGCCGATTTTTACATTATTTTTCATCGTAACGCCCAGGGACTCTATAAGCTCTATTTCTTCGTCAATTACTTCGCGTGGAAGTCGGTAGGAAGGTATGCCATAGCGTAGCATCCCGCCCATTTGCGGCATTGCATCATAAATCGTCACCTTATGGCCGTTTAAGCGCAGAAAGTAAGCCGCCGTAAGCCCGCCGGGGCCGCCGCCGATTATGCCCACGTGCTTTCCTGTATCGGATTTAGCTTTGGGTAACTTAACACTTGCTGTATCGGTTACGAAGGTTTTAATATGGGCAATCGCCACCGGTTCTTCTACCTTTTCGCGTCTGCACCCCTCTTCGCAGGGGGCTGGGCATACGCGGCCTATACATCCGGGTAGCGGAAGTTTTTCTCGTATTAGCGAAAGCGCTTCTTGGTATGCGCCGTTTGCTACCAGGCCTATATAGCCCTGGCAGTCGGTTTGCGCCGGGCATTTTTGGGCGCAGGGCGGGCGGCAGTCGCCGGTATGATCAGACAGCAGTAGCGACAGCGCCGAGTCCCGCGCTTCGCGTACTCGTGGCGTGTCTGTGTTGATGGCCATGCCCTCTGCTATCACAGTAGAACAAGCGCGTAGTAGCCGTGGCGATTTATCTGACTCCACAACGCAAACGCCGCAAGCGCCCGCTGGTTCTACCCTTTCATCGTGACATAGGGTTGGGATGTGTATGTTATTTTCAAATGCTACTTCAAATATTGTCTGGCCTTCCTTACCGCTTACGGCCTGGCCGTTTATTGTTAAATTAATCATAATATATCTACCCCCCCAAAGCGACATACTTTTGCACATTCTCCGCACTTGATGCATTTTTCATCTTCTATTACATGAATCTCTTTGCGTTCGCCTTTTATGGCGTCTGTTGGGCATTTGCGCTTACATAAAGTACAGCCGGTGCATTTTTCGTTTATTTGGAATTTAATTAGCGCCTGGCAATGCTTAGCCGGGCATTTTTTCGATTCTATATGGGCGTCGTATTCTTCCCGAAAATATTTTATTGTTGTCAAAACCGGATTAGGCGCCGTTTGGCCAAGGCCGCAGAGGGCTCCGTCTTTTATTTGCTGGCCTAGACGTTGCAGTTTTTCTATATCGCCTGGCTGGCCTTCGCCCTTTGTTAATTTTTCAAGCGTTTCCAGCATACGTTTAGTACCTATGCGGCAGTGTACGCACTTCCCGCAGGATTCCTTGCAGGTGAAATCCAGGAAGAAGCGTGCCATATCTACCATGCAATTGCTGTCGTCCATTACTACCATTCCGCCGGAACCCATGATGGCCCCGGTATCTGCCAGGGATTTATAGGCTATTGCTGTATCGGCAAGGCTTTCCGGAATACAACCGCCGGAAGGGCCGCCCATTTGCACCGCTTTGAAGGCTCTATTATCTTTTATACCGCCACCCACGCCATAAACTACATCGCGAATAGACTGACCCATAGGAATCTCTACCAGGCCACCTTTGTTGATCTTTCCGGTAAGGGCGAATACTTTCGTTCCCTTGCTATCCTCTGTTCCCATGGCGGCAAAGGCCGCGCCGCCGTGTTCGATTATCCATGGGATATTCGCGTAAGTTTCTACGTTATTGATATTGGTGGGCTGACCCAAATAGCCGCGCTGTGCCGGGAATGGCGGTTTTAAGCGTGGCATACCGCGCTCGCCTTCCAGTGAAGCTATTAGCGCTGTTTCCTCGCCGCAAACAAAGGCGCCGGCGCCCGCTTTTATTTGTAGATCAAAATTGAAATCTGTGCCGAAGATGTTTTTGCCTATTATCCCATTTTCGCGGGCTTGCTTTATTGCTATTTCTAGCCGAGTTATGGCCAGGGGATACTCAGCACGCACATAAACTATGGCTTCCTCCGCGCCTATGGCGTAGGCCGCTATTAGCATTCCTTCTATTAAACTGTGCGGGTCGCCCTCTATTACGGCGCGATCCATAAAAGCGCCTGGGTCGCCTTCGTCTGCGTTACATATTATGTAACGTTTGCCGGGCTCTTTGGCCGCCGCTTGCCATTTAAACCAGGTAGGGAAGCCCGCGCCTCCGCGTCCTCCCAGGCCAGAGGCCTTTACTTCGTCTATTACAGCTTGTGGGTTCATTTCGCATAGCGCCTTTTTGGCCGCTTTGTATTCGCCTATATCTTCCGGGTTAATAATGCCGCAGTATCGCAAAGCGACCCTTATTTGTGCGTCTAAAACGGCTTTATCTTCTTCTGCTAATAGATAATCTGCCGCTTTATTGTCTGGGTCGTTGGCCAGCCATTTTATTATTTCGTCTGCGGCTTCTGTTGTTAGTTTTACAAAAGTGTCTTTTCTGCCGTCGTCGTGGATTACGTCTAGCATTGGCTCTAAATAGCACATGCCTATACAGCCTGTTGTGCCTATTTCCATTTTTAATTGAGATTGCAAATAGTCAGATAACTTTTGCGCACCAGCGGCAATTCCGCAACTGCCCTTTCCTATTACAATTTTCATTTTGCAACCCCCTTTAACACTTCCTTTACGCTATCTGTTGTTAAATTACCGTAGGCCTCGTCGTCTATCATCATAACCGGCGCAAGGCTACAACAGCCCAGACAAGCCGCGTTTACAAAAGTAAATAGCCCGTCCTCTGTGGTTTCGCCGTTTTTTATGCCTAAATGCTCTGTAATAGCCCGCTCAATTGCCGCAGAGCCTAAAACATGACAGGCTGTTCCCTGACATAGTGTAATCATATGCTTGCCGACAGGATTCCGGCGAAACTGCGTGTAAAATGAGACTACGCCCATTACTTTGGCGGGCTTTTGACCGGTTTCCTTCGCTATTTGTTTTAATAGATCGTCAGATAAGTAGCCGTGTTCTTCCTGTGCCTTTTGTAGGACTGTTATAAGATTATCCATTTTTACGACCCCCTTTTTTTGATTATAGCAATTTTGCGTGTTATAATCAAATTATAAAGAAGGTGGCTATCTATGGCGAAAGTTATGCTTATCTGCGGGAAAATTTGTAGTGGAAAAACTTATTATGCACGGTCATTAGCGAAAGATAATCTCGCTGTATTGCTGTCGGTAGATGAAATTTTGCTTGCCTTGTTTGGGACAGATGTCGGAGAGGCGCTTGATGCTAATGTGGCGAAAATAGAGAAGTATCTTTTTCATAAAACGCTTGAGCTTATTGGCGACGGGATTAGTGCTGTTTTGGATTGGGGATTTTTTTCACGCGAGAAAAGACGGCTGGCTTCCGAGTTTTTTGCTGAACATGCTGTGCCTTTTGAGTGGTATTATATTGATGCGTCTGCTGAGGTGTTACAGGCGAATTTAGAGAAGCGGAATTTGGAAATTGAAGAGAAGGGGATTTTGTTTTTCCATTTTGATGTTGAGGATGCTCGTCGGGCTTGGGCTGTGTTTCAGGTGCCTGAGAGGGCTGAGGTTGATGTTTGGGTGGGGAGTGATACGTTGCAACGCAACAAAGAGGTCTAAAATAGTATTTGTCATTATCACATCATTCTGTTATCATTAACTGGACAAATAATCCAATTTTTTAAGGGAGGTTTTTATATGTCTTGGGAAAAAGGCATCAACGTGAACAACGTCAGCACAGTCATTGCAGGTAGCCACGTATTTCTTGGGGTAGGCGCTATCCAAAAGATGGAGTTTATCGCAGAGCAACTTAAAGCCAAAGGTATCGACAGTCTTATCGTTATGACCGGTAAAGCCGCATACGAAAAGACCGGTGCATGGGCTCATGTAACAAAGGCTCTTGATGGGCAAGGCATACGCTACACACTGTACAACAAGGTTCAACCAAACCCAGAAACCCAGCAAGTAGACGAAGCTGTCAAAATTGCCCGCGAAGCCGGGGCAAAAGCAGTACTCGCAATAGGTGGCGGTAGCCCAATTGACGCTGGTAAAAGCGTGGCAATTCTTCTCGAATATCCAGACAAAAACTGTCAGGACTTATATGAAGCGAAGTTTTCGCCAGATAAAGCCGTACCTATAGTTGTAATTAACCTAACCCACGGTACAGGCAGTGAAATTAACCGTTTCGCCGTTGTTACCATTCCGGAAAAAGAATACAAACCGGCTATTGCCTACGATTGCATTTATCCGCTGTATTCCATAGATGATCCGGCGCTTATGACTACCCTGCCAGATAATCAAACCCGCTACGTAACAGTAGACGCGGTAAACCATGTGGTAGAGGCCGTAAGTACAACCTTAAACAATCCATTTTCAGTTACATTGGGCAGAGAGGTTATGACACTTGTCGCAAAATATCTGCCGGTTTCACTTAAAGACCCTAAGGATTTAACAGCCAGGTACTTCCTTACATACGCCGCTATGATAGCCGGTACCTCTTTTGATAACGGCTTACTGCACTTTACCCACGCCTTAGAGCATCCGCTCAGCGGCATGAAGCCAGAGCTTGCCCATGGCTTAGGGCTTGCAGTTTTACTTCCGGCTGTTGTAAAAGAAAGCTACGCAGGCGCAGGCGCTATTTTGGCCGATGTGCTTAGCCCAATTGTTCCCGGGCTTACCGGCGATGCCGGCGAAGCACAAAAAGCCGCCGACGGCGTTCGCAAATGGCTAGATTCCGTTGGTATTACAGAAAAAATGGGCGACATTGGCTTTACTAAAGACGATGTTCCTAAACTTGTAGAGCTTGCCTTCGATACCCCTGGGCTTGCCGGGCTACTTGCCTGTGCGCCTGTGGATAGCGGAAAAGCCGCTGTTGAAAGAATTTATTCTTCGTCGTTTTAAGTTCCATAAACCCGCAACAGGCAGGGCATCTGAAAAGATCCCCTGCCTGTTTTATTCTGCATCTTCCGCATTGCTGTGGGCTGTTTGTGCCTTTTGTTGTGCTATCTGCTTACGCAACGCCTTATGTATGGCGTTCACATCAGGAAAAATAATTTTTACACCACGCTTGGAAATAGCAAGAACCTCGCGAGCGTTTGCGATAACATCTTGGGTAATTCTGCCGTCAACCTGAATAGCCGTACCGTATTTATCAACGTAAACTTCACGGACATAGCTTTCCGTAACAGGGCACATATTTTGGATCAAAAAGGCGGCTTGCTTACCCAAAACTTCACCGAAACGGATAGTATTACATTTTTTATACCGTTTAACCTTTTTGTCGTAAAGAGCCTTATATTTGGTGTAGTTTGATGAAATCGGCACAAGCCATAAAATTTCTAACGTTTCGCTGTCTTGGAACACGAAAAAGCAGGGGCGGTCACGCAAAACACCGTCAACCACTTCCTTGTTACGCATAAGGTATTCGTCTGGAAAATCCTTGTAATATTGGTCTGAGAGGAAGCAAAATCTGCCGTTGTTCATATCCCAAGCCCCATTCAGAAAACAAGGCTCCAACCATAAAGGCGAAGCCTTGAACCTAATCATTTTTATCCCAGCCATTTGTAAGCCGCATACTGGGGAGCGAACAACACACACCCGCAAGAAGGCGGGTAGCGCAGCCGTGTTTGCGAAGCAAACATGCTGAATTTTTATTCCGAACATTTATATGCCGCATATCGGAGAGCGGACAACATTTTTAATGCCTTGCGGCACACTCTTATTGTATGCAATTTCACCGAAAAATGCAAGATGAAATTTTTGCCCGATTTTTGGCGTTTTGGAATTAGAAAGTTTTAGTCAAACTTTCTCAAAAAAATTTATTTGCATATTTTAGAAAAACTATGTTAGAATACCCCCGTTACCAAAAAAACCGTAGTGACCGTGTGGTGTCTACCAAACACCCACGGCGAGTGTAGGGATATAGCGCATCACCTATCACACACAGGCTTTCGCCTGCCACTACGCAATCACAGTTTAGCATTGATTCACCTTTATTTCAATTCATTTTGTTTTAGGTGGGTTGTGTTTGTGTTGCTGTAGTTTGGCGGTGGAGGAGTATTTTTTGTTTTGAATTATCCAAGGTGTGTAGGTGATGGCAGTTTTCTGCCGTCCTTACATGCCTTTTTTGTTTTTGTGGCATAGATTCAGTTGGTGACTGTGAGTCACCAACTGAATCTATTGCCCGGTTGGGAAAATTTTAAGTAAGGGGTGGTTGTATAGGAAGTGACTGTAACCGTTGTAGATTTTATTTTGATGGAAGGAGTAACTAATGAATTTTTTAACAAAGAGGCGCTTGCTTGCTGTTTCTGTTGCTTTGGCTTTACTTTTTTCGGCTTTTGTGCCAGATTATATGGCGGATGATGGAATAGTTTTACGCTTTGTTGAGGGTAGCACCGCATTTTCGGTAAATAGTGAAGAGCGTCCCCTTGCTCATGCACCTTTTTTTAATGAGCAAGGATTTATGATGGTTCCATTGTACGAGATAGTAAGAGCAATAGGAGGTACTATCAATTTTAACCCTGGATATGGGATAGTCGAAGTATCAATTAGCGGTAATACTTTAACATTTTCTACAGATGAAGAACTATCCGGAGTAGCAATACCTATTATAAAGAATGAACGAGTGTTTGTGCCTACGCGCTTTATGCTTGATGCGTTCAATGCTCCCGCAACGTTTATCCCTGTCAATCAATATGATATGGCGACGTTTTATTTTAATTTCAGTATCCCTGTTACCATAAATGTCCCCGCTGATACCTCCCCTGAAACAGCAAATGAAATAGTTTTACGCTTTGTTGAGGGTAGCACCACATTTTCTGTTAATGGAGTAAATCGCCAGCTTCTTCATGTGCCATTTTTTCAAGAACAAGGTTCAATTACATTTATGATGGTTCCATTGAATGATATAATAACAGCAATAGGCGGTACCGTCAGTTTTAATGCAGAAACTGGAAGTGTCACAATTTCTGTCAGCGGCGCTACTATGGAATTCTCTATAAGCGCGGAATTGCCATTTGATGGGGGGATGCCCGCCAATGTAAACGGACAAGTGTTTGTTCCAATGAGATTTATAACTTCCGCATTCGATGTTACATCACGGATACCTCCTAGCGAACCAGGTACTATGACGTTTTACTGGTATTTCAACATTCCTGTAACTCTAATAAAACCCACACCAACGCCACCCCACACACCATCACCAACCCCACGACCACCTACCACTGGCGGCGGCACCAACGAAAGCGCCCCAGAAGCCTCTGACCCATGGGATTCTGAGCCACGCCCACGCACTCCTCGTGCCCCACGCACCCCCAGAACCCCAAGAACAGCCGCAACCCCGGCTATCGAAACCCCAGCAGTCCCCCTGCGGGAATTCACCCTAATCGAAGGCGCACAAGCCATCGACTTGCCAGGCTGGAAAGTTACAGAACCATCAGGCATTCCCGTAGGGCTAGTATTCATGCCTAAAACAGCATCAGACATCGCAGACGGCACCTTCACCATTAGCATAAACGGTCTGCCCGAAGGAATGTATGTGCCGCCATACATAGACATCCAAAACGGCGAATTTGAGCTTGAGCTTCTTATCACAAACTTAGTGCAAGCAGGGCTCTTTACGCTATCCGTAAATATCTATGACGATTACGGAAACATACTTTACACCACCGAAGCATTTGAGCTAAACATAAACGCCCAACCAGCGCCAGCGCCGCAAGATACGGTATTTGACCAGCAAGCAGAACAACTACCGCCCGTAGCCTTGCGTATGGTAATCGGCGAAGGATCATTCACCTTAAACGGCCAAACAGCAGAACATTATCTAGTACCGTTTATAGACGAATACACAAACCGTACCATGGTTCCTATCCGCTTTATAGCAGAGGCCTTAGATGCCCAGGTAAACTGGATTTCTGAGACAAGAACCGTAACAATACTTGCACAAGGGCGCTTCATTTCTCTACGCTTGGACGAAGAATTACCAAACGGAATGGGAATTCCAATGATACGCAACGACCGTACATTCTTGCCAGTCGCTTTTGTGGCAAGTGAGCTTGGCGCAAGCGTAAATTGGGATCCAGAGGCTCGTGCGGTTTATATTAATAGATAATGAACAACAACGCGCTTTGCGCGTTTTGTTACCTTAATGTTTGTCATAGGAAAGGCTTCAATTTCCTATGACATAAAAAATACCAATCCCACTTAAAACCTCGCGACGGAGCGGGGTTTTAAGTGGGATTGGTATAACTTTTCTTTATGCCAAGCCAAGTTTGTTTAGTGTCTTGTTTACATCTTCTTCGCCAAGATTCATTTTTTCCGCTATTTGCTTGATGGTTAGGCCTAGTTCTGTAAAATAAAGTTCTATTTTGCCTTCTATTTTGCCCTCTATCTTGCCTTCTACCCTACCTCTAGCTTCACCTCTAGCTTCACCCCTAGCTTCACCTTTAGCTATGCCCTTAGCTTCGCTTTCCTCCATTATCGCTTGATACTCTAGTTCTTGGTTATATTCCAAACCTAACATCTTCGCCACCTCCAAAAAATGTTCTTCTAAAAACTCGGCCAGTATGCCTTCTTTAATACATTGCTCGATCGCTAGGTGTATTGCTTTGTCTCTTGGTAGCCCTTTTTCCCATTGAAATTGTTCGATTAACGAAACTAGGTAGGCGTAGCCATTTAGGGACGGGCTTCTTTTTAAAACTGTGCTACCGCTTTCATGTTTAATGTCAATTACCTTTACTGTAAGTTCCATTGAAAACTCATTGGGTTTAATTGCAAAGGCCTCAGATAACCTTAACAATCTTAAATTCTTGTGCCGGAGTGTTATTTGGGGGATAGCACCATACAGTGTTTCCCTCATGAAAACTGCCCAAAGTCACATCAAATACATGCGTATCGCCGATAGTCATCCCCTCTTTAGCAGCTCTTATTTTCCAAAAATAAGGGGAATCAAAATTTTCTAATTCAATAAAGACTAAGCTAAAACCGTTGTGCCCTCCTTCATTAACGATTTTATCTGTTTCGATCTTAGCAAAACGATTATCTTCGCTCATAATAAGATAAGTATCTGCACCAAAGCCAAGCACAGGTATAAAGGAATATACAGATGCATTTTTTTGAAGTTTTGAATCAGAGCCAACATATAGCTGGCTTTTTACATTTTGAATTGCATGATGTCCGGCATAAGCCACATTGAATAAATCCTCATAACTTTTTGTTTTTGAGTACAGCCCATTTGCAATTCCTTCAATTTCGTTAAATCTAGCATTAATTCCATCTATTTCAATAAATTCGGCTGTGTTAATAGTTACCATTAGATCGCTGTAAAACTTAACCACGCCATTCCATCTCCCAGTTGCGTCACTGTAAAAGTTTAAGAGATTATTAAAAGCAGCGCTATGTTCTTCCAGCCTCTGTATAGTTTGCCTGTTATAACCAGCCGAAATGTCCGTTTGCCGTAATAGTTCGGAAGTACGGCGTAGCTCTAATTCAGCACTATTAAGAGACTCTTTCAGTCTATTGCGTTCTTTTATAAGGTTATTGTAAGCTTGATCTGTATCAATCAGCAAGTACAAATTATAGCCCGGCACCCATACCCATTTTTCAAGCTTCTTTTTCTTTTTTCTATATTCGTCAACCTTATGCCGAATAAGCTTATCTATTTCATTAATTTGTCTGTCTATACTAGCCATACTGTCGTATAAGGCTTTCATTTTTACTCGTAACTCTACTTCTTTTTTTTGGGCATCGCCGGATAACCTGTTCATATTAGAGCGCATATTATGAAAAGCAATGTTGGCTGCTAGAACATCTGCCTTTTTAATTTCCGCAGCATCATAGCTTTTTTGTGCCTCTGCACCTAAACAAGAGACAATTTCCAAAAGCGCTTCCTTTTCTTTATCAGAAAGTTTAGTCCGACGCTCTCTTTGGGGAGGTACTCCTGCGATTGCCGCTTTGTTAATAGGCATTAATGGCTTTGCTTTGTTATAGTCTAATTTTTGCAAAAATAGACTATGAAGTGAATGAATAGAATTTTCCATGAAATTATTCCACCTCCAATCTTATGAATATTCGCCTGCATGAGATTTAAGTATATCAGACATTCCCGCCGCTAATTTAATCGCTTCATTCCATTGAACGGAATCATCTTTATTTATGATATAAGAATTTTGATCATTTGTTTGTTTGTAAACAAGCTGGAAGCGTTTTTCATATTCCCCAAAAACATTATTAAGCACCACCCAAGATGAAGCATTTATAATTACCGTTTGCAAAAACTCAATATTTAATTTCTTTTGTCTTATTAATCGGTTAGTTAGTTTGCTCAATTCGTCCGCTGCAAGAGACTCTGTAAAAGCCGCAATTCTGCTCCAAAAGTCTGCATAGTCGTTTAGGGTAGAAATTATAAAACTCATTGCCGTTACAGCAACAGACAAGGCATTTATCGCAAGTTCCAATTCATTTTTACTAACTGTAGAGTTTTCGATTGTTGCGGCATATTCTGCCGCTTTCATTATCATTTCTCTTTTTTCTTTATTTAAAGCTGTACGCTGGGCGGCAATACTATCAAGTTTTGCACTTAATCTTTCTACAGTATTAGATTGCTCCTGAGCTAATTTATCTGTAGATTCGGAGGCTTTATCAAGAGCCGCCGCAAGCCCGGCTAATATTGCCTTGTTTTGATCCACAGATGCTTGGGTAGTTTGGACATTTTCCTTCTCGGCTACTTTTTGGTCTGAAAGATTTTGCTTCTTTGCTTTAAGTTCATCAATTTTAGTTTTATCGCTTTCTTCTCCAATTTCTTTATCTATATCAGCAATGTCTTTGTCTATGTTTTCAATACGTTTATTTATTTCTGCAAGCTGTGCTTCCTCTTCTGTAATCTTTTTTTGTGTTTCTACAGAAGTTTTAGACCCTTCGCTTGGCTTAGCTTCGCTTCCGCCCCCCATTATATTATTGGAAACATTATTGGCAATACCACCTGGGGTTGTAGAAATATAACCCTGTATACCCGCAGTAAGTACGCTTGTAACTGTCGAAACAATAGCCATAGCAAAGGCACGATCTTCTGCCTTATCAAGAGCTGCAGAATATTTTTGGTATTCTTCAAGAAGTTCGTCAAGTTCTTCTTGCAGTGCTTTTTGAGTGTCCTCAATTCCTTTTGCCATTTTCCCTGTTATACGTATTGTTTCTTCTAATCTTCCTTTTTCTTCAACACTCAGTGCGCGTGAGTTAATAATCTTTGTATTAATCTCTATTGCCGAACCGTGAAGCGGTTTATAAAACTTGTTTACGAGTTCTTCCGCTTCGGTAGCAATTGTTCTTGCCGCTTTTGCAACAATGGCAAAAGTTTCCTTAGCTTCTTCAAGATCTTCATTTTGTTCATCTACTCCTGTGGCGCGGTTTATACCGTCTATCAGGCTATGAAACCCGTACACTATATCAGACGCCGCGCTACTGCTTAGCCTTTTAAACTTATAGTTTCTGGTTGCTGACTCGCTCATGGTTTTAATAAAGGAATCACGTAACTTGTAAACACCGGCGTGAATCTCGTCCAAGCCGCTTACGGCAAGATATGTAATTAAAAAAAGTGAAGATGTGGTGCTTAATTTCTGAAACATTTTCTCCATAGACAACTGATCCAAGAGCTGATCTTGAACATACCGTACTACCAAAGAATTCATACCTGGCACTTCTGTAACTACATAACTTTCATTTTTACCCAGCTCAGAAGTAAAGCTAAGAGATAAGGCGTTGTCTTTAACCAATTCAAATTTAGACATTTTACATACATCCTTTCGTCACCAGACGGTTGTTTGGGCGATTAACACTAAATCCCCCAAATGATGGCAAGGGTTATATGTAAATGTTATACAACGATATTTTGTTTTTGTCAACCGTGTGTTGATGAAAAATTCAACTTGGGTATAAAAAAAGGCTGTCCTATTAGGACAGCCCTCTCTTTTATTACACCTCGTATGCTTTCAACTGTGGTAAAATGCGATCAGCCACTTCATCGCTATGGATGTTAAGCGTTAATGTTTTACTTAGGTCTAAACTGAAAATCCCAATAATCGATTTGGCGTCTACCACATATCTGCCGG
>Ga0209755_10000752_pt1 | contig 56705 bp, 46 predicted proteins | sample TergutCo191P1_FD_187301 | JGI IMG/M metagenome (GOLD analysis project Ga0209755, IMG submission 187301) | Cornitermes sp. P1 segment gut microbial communities from Petit-Saut dam, French Guiana - Co191P1 (SPAdes) (version 2) | ecosystem: Host-associated > Arthropoda: Insects > Digestive system...
CATGCCGCCAGCGTTCATCCTGAGCCAGGATCAAACTCTCAATATATGGTATCTTAGCCGATTTCTCGGTTAAAACCTTATTGATTGCTTTTCTAGCTCTCAAAAGAATTAAAGGTTAGATAGCAAATTGCTATCTGACTTTTTATTGTGTCAACCAACTTAGGTATCGTTGGTCAACTGGTGCGCACAGTCTTCACTTTGTGAAGACCTTTTGCTTACATTGTTTAATTTACAAGGTGCAATTGCGGTCTCAATTTCAGAGCATTTCAGCTTCTCAGTGAAGCGCTTCCGTTTTTTGAGTGCCCGAGTAGATTAACACTTCCTACATCACTTGTCAACACTTTTTTTCAAATTTTTTGAAATTTTTATTCTTTCAATAAACTAAGCCGTGTGTGTCGTTCGGCGCAATGCCTTACACACACACGGCAAACAGTATATGACAGCCGCTGCGGCTATGCTTGGAAAGTGCTTCCGATGGCTTCAATCAATCGTTTCATATCCTCCGGATAGACCTCGCCGATGTTGCCTATACGAAACGTGTCGGCTTGCGATATTTTTCCGGGGTATAGCACAAACCCTTTGGATTTAACAGCTTCATAAAACGGTTTAAACTCAAACTCGTCACTGGGGTAAAGAAATGAAGTTATAATAGGAGCTTGCATTTCATCGGGCAATAATGTTTTAAATCCAAGTTTGCGCATACCGTCAACTAAAATGCGGTGATTTTCACAATATCTTTTATGCCTTTCACTTATACCGCCTTCCTGCTCAAGCTCGTCAAGGGCCTGAAAGAAAGCGCGGACAACGTGTGTCGGAGATGTGTAGCGCCATTTGCCTGTTTTTTCCATATCCTTCCATTGACCAATAAGATCCATGCAAAGTGAACGGGCATTTCCTGCACATTTTTCAAGTTCATCTCTTTTTGCGATTACAAACCCAAACCCCGGTACGCCTTGAATGCATTTATTGGATGAGCTTACGAGAAAGTCAATACCAAGTTCTCCTATATCCATGGGGATGCCGCCAAAGCTGCTCATGGCATCAACAATTAAAACTTTACCAAAACTCTTTACTGCTTTTGAAAGCTCTTCAAGCGGATTTAACATGCCCGTAGTCGTTTCACAGTGGACAAAAGCGACATGGGTTAGGTCTTTGTCGCCGGTCAGCAACCTTTCGATTTCTTCTGCGGAAAATGCCGTTATCTCTCCCAAATCGACTTTAGTATGGTCAATGTTAAGCATCTTTACCATTTCAACCATACGGTCGCCGTATGCGCCATTTGTCAAAATTAACACCTTGCCGCTTTTGGGTATGACAGTTCCGAGACATGCTTCAACAGAAAAAGAGCCGCTACCCTGCATCAGGATTGTAGTGTAGTTTTCTGTTTCTTTTGTTGCAAGCGCAACAAGTCTCCTGCGTATGTTTTGCACAATGGATTCATTGTAATCTGCATCCCATGTACACCAGTCGCGAAGCATAGCGGCGCGTACGCCTTTAGATGTGGACAGAGGTCCCGGAGTCAGGAGTATGTACGGATTATCAGGTATAAAATTAAGCATGGTTTTAGCCTCCTACAGCAACTATTAATTTTGGCAGTTCCGCTATGCTTTCTATAACAAAATCAGCCCCACTCGCAAAGTATTTTTCTCTTGATAACGCAAACAATTCTTCTTTGCGTTTATTATCTAAAGCTGTATACTCATTTTCTGAAAGACCAAGGACATTTGAGCCGGCTATAACACCGACACTGAGACAACCCGCCGCCTTGCCTTCCTGTATATCTGCTTCGGTATCTCCGATTTTTATGACTTCGCCGATATGCGGGCAGCCTAAAGCTTCAAGGTTTCGCCATAGCATGTAAGGATATGGTCTACCCCTGCCGGAAACATCTTCAGGGCACACAAGAAAATCAGGGGCATATCCGTTTTCTTTAGCCAAAGGAGCGACAATATCCATCATTTGCTTGGTATATCCGGTTGTCGAGCCGATTTTTATGCCCATTTTCCTGATTTGAGAAACTACATCAAGTACATTCGGTAATGGGTCTGCATAGTTTTTTAGTACACTAAGCAATGCAGGTTCAAACTTTTCGTAAATGGCGTCTATATCTTCATCTGTGTGAGGTTTGCCGAATTTAGTTATCCACTCCTTTGATAGTCTGCCGCCGTCCAGCATCATTTTTACATGAGTGCGCTTCGCAAGTCCCATTGGCGCTCTGGTTTCCTCAGCGGTCGGGCTTAACCCATACTCTGAAAATGCGCTCATAAACGCCTCAACAGGTGCAAATGAGCCAAAATCAACGGTTGTTCCCGCCCAGTCAAGAATAATGGTTTTACATTTCATGCTTGTCTCCTTTTTTCCCTCTGTTTATAAAATATATTAGTAAGCTCATATATCAAGCGAACTGCGACATTTATCAGTAAAATGAGTAAACTCATTGCAGCCGCCTGCGCAAAAACACCCTCAGCGTGCATATGCGATATTGCGATTGAAGCCACCCTGAACGCAGGTGTGTATAGAAACACAAGTGCAGAAATCGTAACCATGGAACTGACAAAGTAATACATAAAGGTTTCCAGCACAGCGGGAAATGATAGCGGAACAGTAACGCGCAAAAATAGCTTCCAGCGCGGTACATTCATGCTGTCAGATACACTTTCAAACTCTTTGTCCAGCTTTTTTAGCGCACCTGTCGCCGTCAAAAACGGCACGGAAAAGAAGCTTAGGATATTAGCTACTACTAAAATTCCAATTGTACCAAATGCGAAGTTAAATGGGTTGCCCGGATTGTTGAAAAACAAAATATAACCAACGCCTATGACCATCCCCGGCAATGCCATAGGTATCAGTGAAAAGAGTTTTGCGATTTTTCGGAGAAATCCAAAAGATTCAATTTTTTCAGCCATATATGCGTAAATGAATACGAATGCCGTTCCAATAACAGCGGTTAACAGGCTCATTTGCATTGAGTTAAAAAAGCTTCCTATGCCGCCGGTTGTAGTGCTAAACTGAAAATTTGCCATCGTCAGCGAGGTGTCAAACGGGAAAAACGTAGTAAAAGCACGAATGGCCAAACCCGCTACCAGAGTTAAAAAACATAAAATAATAATAGAACAAAAAATAAAAAACAAGACATCACGCAAAGTGTTTTTCTTTATAACAAGCTTCGTTGATTTTGCACTCATAGCACCCATATTTGCTGTGTTTGTAATGCGGTTAATGACAAACGCAAGAACAGCGGGCGCCAGCAGTAAAGTGCCCACGACTGCACCCATATTGAAATTAAATAACCCCGTTATCTGCACAAATAAGTCTGTGGCAAGAACACTATATCCGCCTCCAATTACTACCGGTGCGCCAAAGTCTGTAAAGGCAAGCGTAAAGCACACGAACATTGTGTTAATAAATGTGTACTTCACCTCAGGCAGTGTTATTTTGATTACTTGCATGAGGGGCTTAACTCCCATCGACTCAGCAGCTTCGTGTAATCTTCCGTCTGCATATTCCAAAGATACATAAAACATCAAAAAAGCTTGCGGCAATGTGAATATGACATGGGAAAGGATTATGCCTAATCGACCGAACAATTCAATCTCGAAGCCAAGACCGGTTATTATTCCTTGCCGCCCAAATAATGAAATTAATCCGACAGCATGAGCTATTGTCGGAATAAATATTGGTATAAGCACCATATATCTAAAAAAGCGTTTGAAACGTATGTTGGTTCTTGTTACGCCATAAGCAAACAAAAAACCAAAAACGACACTGAACACAGTCGTCGTCAACGACACGTCTATTGTGTTCCATAAAGATCTCAAGAGCGAGGGGTTCTCAAAATATGCCCTAAAATTACTAAATCCGACAAACTCTCCTGCGTTATCTTGAAACGCCCGTGTAAATAGAGACAATATTGGAAGCACCATAATTACAACAAAAATTGAAAGCATCAATATCAAGATGGTGAGTTGCCCCATGCTAAAGCGTGCCAACCTATTCTTAACGAGCACCATCATAATGCTTCACCTACTGCTTCTGCGTAACTTAATGTATGTTCCTGAGGTATCTTTAAGTACATCATTGCGCCTTCTCGCAAATTCATCACATCGAAGTCTTGGGAAGCCAAGTCTATACAAAAATCTTCAGCTTCTTCCAAGCGGCCGAATACACGTGTCAAGGCACCTCTAAACTCAATGGATGAAACTTGTGAGGAGTAGTCATAGTTTTCACGGCGTTCTACAATTTTAACTTTTTCGGGTCTGATTGCGCTCATCGCAGATTCACCATTTAAGAAATTCATCGATCCTATGAATCCTGCCACAAAGGCAGTGGATGGATTTGAGTAGATTTCTTTCGGTGAGCCTGTTTGCTCCACAACTGCGTTATTCATGACAATAACAGTATCAGCCATTGTCAGAGCTTCTTCTTGGTCATGCGTTACCATTATGGTTGTAACGCCCAGTTGCTTTTGGATTGCTCTGATTTCCCCGCGCAGTTTCGTTCGCACTTTAGCATCCAAGGCAGATAGGGGCTCATCCAGAAGCAAAAAAGACGGAGATACTGCTATCGCTCTTGCAAGAGCAGTTCTTTGCTGCTGTCCGCCTGATAGTTGCCGGGGATATTTATTTTGGTGTTCAATCAAGTCAACCATCCGTAAAACTTCTATGGCGCGTATTTCCATCTCTTCTTTAGAGGTTTTTGACTTTTGTTGCAGGGCAAAGATTATATTTCCTATCACGGTCATGTTCGGAAATAATGCATATGATTGAAACACTATCCCAAAATTTCGTTTTGAGGCCGGAAGATATGTTGCGTTTTTGCCGTCTATTATTACATGTCCGCTGTCCAGCTTTTCAAGTCCTGCAATAATTCGCAAGAGTGTCGTCTTGCCGCACCCGCTCGGCCCCAAAATACAAACAAGTTCACCTTTTTCAACAGTAACGCTCACATCATTAAGAGCATATTGAGTGCCGAATCGTTTAATAACATTTTTAACTTGCAAAAAACTCACACAAACCCCTCCTCACCTGCCAATTCATATTCTTTAGGCTGCATCGGGATATCACTCCAGCCCAACTATAACAAGATAATATGTGTCTGTAAAGTTATAAGCAGAGTCTCGTAAAATCTGAGTAAAACATTGGTGACTGTACACAGGTCGCCAAAAATGGATAATTTATTACGCTTTTTTGCGAGCCAGAGAGCATTGCGCCACTGCTTAAGCAAAAAAGACTCCATAAATCATCCACTTTTGGCTTGGTTTGTACTGTAACAAACATTGTTAAAATATAATAAAGGGGCTGTAGCAAAACACAAGATTAACCCCCAAATCTTCTTTCCCACTCAGCTAAGATACTTTCACGATTTGTAGCAATCCATACAAAATCTTTTCCGATTAGCTGGTCAACAGGATTTTGATTCTCAAAGCCATAGTAACTTCCGCCTTCTCCCGTTGCAATTATTGGGAATGCCTCATTGTAAATCGCCATAGCTTCGTCTGAAATCGCCCAGTTGAGAAACGTGCGAGCTGCGGGATGTATATCATCTTTTCTGATGAGAGCGTTAGCTTCCATATCCCATCCCGATCCCGCTTCAGGAAATACAACAGCTACCGGTGCGCCTTCTTGCAAGCGTGAAATACCCGGAAATCCAAAGCTTATGCCAATGACTGTTTCACCGGCTGCCGCCATGTTTGCCGGACCTGCTCCCGAATGTATGTAATCTTGAATGTTTAAATGAAGATTTTCCATAAAGTCCCAGCCACCGCCATCTCTTCCATAAAGTTCAAGCAGTCCGACAACAGTTAAAAATCCTGTTCCTGAAGATGCCGGATTTGGCATAATGATATTTCCTTGGAGTTCGGGACGAAGAAGGTCTTCATAGCATCTGATGTCGTCAACACTGAGCCCAAGCGCTTCGAGTTCGGGAATATTAATGATGAACGCTGTTTCCCATGCCGTAATGCCAACCCATGTCGGTGGATTTAGATCTGAGCGAAATAGCGGCAAAATACGTTCTAAGCCTGTAGGTGCGAATGGTTCAAGCATACCCATATCTTCTAAAACCATTAAGCTCGAAGCAGCCGTGCCCCACACTACGTCAGCTTGTGGATTGTTTGCTTCTGCAATCAAACGAGAAGTAATTACGCCTGTGGAATCTCTTACCAGGTTTACTGTGATATTAGGGTATCGTTCTTCAAATGTCTCTACCAGACGGCCGGCTAATACATTTTCAATAGCTGTGTAGACAGTTATTGTTCCTGAGAGCGGGTCATCACTCTGACCATTGTTATCGCCACACCCAACGAGCATCATCACCCCAACGGCAGCCAATATAAACAAGCTGATTATCTTCATTTTCCAATTATTCTTTAGATTAAGCATATAAACCTCCTGAAATTTTACTATTTATTTTCTGTACGCACACCAAAAATATAATGCGTATCTGTAAATTTGCAAACACATATCAGTAAAATTTCAGTAAAATTTAATTCAATTCAAAGGTTGTAACAGGGAATTCCCACGCAGCTGCTACCTGACGGCCACTTTTTGCATACTCAAATGACTCGATTGCTGTTCTTCCAAAAATTGTCATATTACTTTTTCTTTCACGCTATGTTCTCCTTTTCTTATTTCAATGAACCGAGCCGTGTGTGTCACCTGCAATTACAAAGGTTTGCGGGTGCCTCATGATTTTTGAAATCCGTTTACATTTACCAAGGCTTGATGTATAATAAACCAACATCTGAGGAGGCAGTTACGATGATATGTAATGATGCACAATTGAAGTTTAGTATATTTGTTATCAATCAAATAGCGCAGACTGTAAATAAGCCCACAGCTATAGTTTTTAATTCGCTTGATGAATCCGGCATTTTAGATGATTACATTATAGGGTGTTATGACGTTTTGCACACTTTGGGTCGCGAGTACCTTGTTGAAGATATAACGGAATTTCTGCACGATAGGGGTGTTACATTATGACTGTATATCATGGAACTACCCTGATTGTTAAAAGTCCGTCTGCCAAATACTCGAAAAAATATTTGGATTTTGGTATCGGGTTTTATGTTACTGCTGATAAAATCCAATCTGAACGTTGGGCCAAACGAAAAGCAATCCGACTAAATACAAAACCGACAGTAAATGTTTATACGCTATCAGATAATTTAGCTGGCTATAACGGATTAGTTTTTGAGGACGAAGATGTTAACTGGTTAAATTTTGTAGCAAACTGCCGTAGAGGGAGTAACGATTACACAAAATACGATTATGTAAGCGGAAGTGTTGCCAACGATGATGTTTTTCTTACAGTTGATATGTATATGCGTGGCATTTGGAAAGAAGATAGAGCATTAGAAGAAATCAGATACTATAAAACAAGTCACCAAATTTGCTTAGTTAGCCAAGCATTGATGGATTGTGAGCTAAACTTTGAAGAATCCTATGAGGTGAAATAATCATGGCTGTTGACAAGAAAAATCTGAAGCGTATTTACATTACGCATCTCGAAGAAGATATAATCAAATCGATAGCAATAATGGCGGGCATCGACAATCGCCTTGCTATGAAAAAGTATTATATGAGCAAGTTGTGCAGCCAGATTAGCAATGGCGAATATGGCATTGAATATATGGACCATAAATATCTGGCAAATGATTTAATTGAAAACGAACCTGAGTTATTTGTTTAAGGTTTATGTTTTTCAAACGAGCGGTCAGCTGTGACTGCCCGTTTGATTTTAATAAAAATATACCATACCCAAAAAATATGAAACTATCTTCTTCATTTGCATCACCTACCTATCCATATGTGTATTGCCTTAGCTTATGAGTTTACTATCCCATAATGCTTGCAGTTTCAGTCATTTATTATCGTTTTTCTTTTTAGCTGAAAATACCCATTGAAAAAGTTTTATAGGTAATCCAATAATACATACTATACCAAATACAATAAGCATAGTCCGAAGAATATAACCCCACATACTAAGATAACCTAAAACATTAGCCCATATATTTGCAAATAAACGTCCATTATATTTCTCCTTTTATTTTTTAACCATTACTCGGAAAACTTCTCTCCCAACACATATTGACTAGCTTATGGGTTCGCTTTTTATATCATATTGAAGTGAACAAATGCTTTTTTAATTGCATCCCTCTTTTTAGGTGGGCAGGGTACTTTTCGTTTGTCTGCTGAATGTCGATTTGGAGCTTGCCTGACAGGTAAGCCGCAGATTTCTTTCATATGCGCTATCCAACAAGATTTGGGAACGAACCCGCATTCTTTCTTTACATACGCTTGTATTTCTTTATAAGTTGCCATTTTATTTCTCCTCCAAATTTTATTTAAGACCACACAAAAATTGGCGCAGAGGGGGCGTATTTGCCTTGCTTACTGCGCCAAAATAAATTTAGCGTTTACCACGGATAGCCACCAAACCAAAATCAACCTTGAATTACTCACATAAAGTGAGTATACTAATTCAAGTTGTAGCGGCGGAGAAATCCGTGTCTGTAGGCGGTTACTTTAAGGTGTACCCTACATTCGCCGTGATGGTGGGTCCAATCACCTCACGGTCGCTGCGACCAACTTTGTGTGGTCTTGTGGGATAGATACTATCATAATCTGCAACGAAAAACAAGAGTATTATGGTATAGTAATGATGTTTGATAATTTTGGAGTGGTAACTGTATTTGGTAACTATGAGGGTGTTTGTCGAGCTATATGTCGCACCCAATTCTACCTTTAACATACGCTCTCACTGCGGAATAGAAACCATTTGCTTTTTCGATTATATCTTCAGCTTCATCTGCGCTTGTAGTATGCATGTCCTTGTAATCCGCATCGTTTCGGAGTATCTCAGCCTTCTTAATCGTTTCGGAATATTTACGGTCAAATACATTGGTAGCTATGTAATGCTCTCTGAAATAGCTAATATTTCCTGAATGCTTACGGCGCTCTATATTATCTAAGGCTAATACCGCTCGGATAGCGTGATAAGCAGCGTAGTATGCTCTATTGGCAGCCGCATCGTATTTGCCTGCTTTATAGCATATCTCCGCTGTATCTAAATCATCAGCGGCTTTTTCGAGTCGCTGCCGTGCATACTCATGCATATGGTTGTTTTGCATACTTGCTCACCCCTTGTTCCCTCACATTTTTGAAAAACCCATATGTTTCGCAGTGTATTTCATACTCATTTTTGCTTTGCAACACCGGCATTATGCAGATGTTGTACTCAAATTCAAGTTCAGATGTTATGTGACAAATATCGTCAAGATATTTTCTGATTTCGTCGTTTTTCATATCCAAAATCACTATCACATCTACATCGGAATCATCGCAGTAATCACCTCTGGCATATGAGCCAAAAAGTAAAACATCGCTGAGTTTATCGCCAAACAGCACCCTACACTCTGCGACAAATGAACTCATCAAGGTATTCACTTGTGTTTTTGACAGCGCTTTCATAGCAGTAACCTTTCATTTTGTTTTATGCTTTATTTTACCAAAATCACAGGTGTATGACAATAAAACACTTGGCAATACAACGAATTTGCGTATTAGCAGAACTCCCCACACCTAATAAGCAACGCCCCAGACTACCATTTTCTCTGCTTTTTCGCCACATGCGGCGCACCTGTCGCCGATGTTTTTTTGCTCAAACGGAATACAGCGTGAGGTCACGCCTGCTTCTTCTTTCATCTTCTGCTCGCACTGCTCCCCGCCGCACCACATTGCTTCTATGAAGCCGCCTTGCTCTGTGATGATTTCTTTCACTTCATCCAGCGTTTTCGCAGGGCGGGTGTTTTGCTCGAGATTTTTCTTTGCTTTGTTATATAGGCTTACTTGAATCTCTTCCAGCAAAGCCTTTACTTGCACTTCAAGCTCATCGAGCGGGATTGCCCTTTTTTCCCCACTGTCACGGCGTGCGGCTACGCATTGGTTGTTTTCAATATCTTTCGGGCCGATTTCAACTCGCAGCGGTACGCCTTTCATCTCATGTTCGGCAAACTTCCAGCCGGGGCTTTGGTCTGACTTGTCGCACTTCACCCTTATGCCCGCCGCTTTTAGCTTTGCGACCAGTTCATCGGCTTTTTCCAAAACGCCGGGCTTGTGCGAAGCTATCGGTATCACCATAACCTGCACAGGAGCTATGCGCGGGGGAAGGTTTAGTCCGTTATTGTCGCCGTGTGTCATTATTATGCCGCCGATTGTGCGTGTTGTTATTCCCCATGAGGTTTGGTGAGGATAGGTGAGCTTATTTTCCCTGTCTGAAAACTGTATGCCAAACGCTCTTGCAAAGCCGTCCCCAAAGTAGTGGCTTGTACCGCCTTGAAGTGCTTTTTTGTCGTGCATCATGTTTTCTACTGTATATGTGGCAATCGCTCCTGCGAATTTTTCTTTTTCCGTTTTTACACCTTTTACAACGGGCATGGCAAGAAAATCCTCGTATAGTGTCGCATACACATTTAGCATATTTATTGTCTCTTCTTCGGCTTCTTTTGCAGTTTCATGCAAGGTATGCCCCTCTTGCCACAAGAACTCTCTGCCCCGAAGGAACGGGCGCGTGGTTTTTTCCCAGCGAACCACACTGCACCATTGATTGTATAGCATAGGCAAGTCACGCCATGAGCTCAGCACATTTGCCCAATGCTCACAGAAGAGCGTTTCGGAAGTCGGGCGTATGCATAGGCGTTCCGGCAGTTCTTCCGAGCCGCCGTGTGTTACCCATGCTACTTCGGGTGCGAAGCCTTCCACGTGGTCTTTTTCCTTTTGCAGCAGACTTTCGGGTATTAGCAGCGGCATGGAGACATTCTCGTGTCCGAGTTCCTTAAACATACGGTCAAGCTCTGCTTGTATATTTTCCCACAGTGCATAGGCATATGGGCGCATTATGAAAAAGCCTTTTGTCCCCGAGTAATCTATAAGCTTCGCTTTTCTCACAACGTCCGTATACCACTGCGCAAAATCAACGTCCATATCAGTAATTTGCTCTACATTTTTTTCTTTTCCCATTTCGGTTATCCCCTTGTTTCTTAGATATTTTGACATTGTAGCATAAAGCTGATATTATGTGCAAGAATAAACTTATTGCACCAAGGGGGAGTTTCATGGACTTCTTGTCTGAACTTCAAGTTGTACATTTTTTTCCGTTTTTTACTATTTTGTTTATCGTACTTTTCTTTGCATATTATTTTGCTGTGATAAGACCTAGAACCGGAACAATCGAATGGATAGAAATGGAAATGGAGCAGCCAAATCGGGCTTTTCTGATGGGGCGCCATAAAATGTCAAAAAGCGATATCATGCCGCTTGCTTTAATCACAATTATATTTTTGTTTCTCGCTGTTTTAAACCTCGGAGATAATAATACTGTCGATGTGCTCAATGAGATAGCTCTTAGAGAAGAATTGCGAGCGCTAAATACATTAGAAACAAATTCTGAGTTAATTGAAGATGCAGACATAGCTCGATTAACTGAGCTTAGAGCACACACTGCAAATGATAACCACATGAATTATCTGTACTTTGACGAGGTCTTTTTCGTCAGAACCGCTGTCGAGCATATAGAGCATTTGCATATTTTTGAATGGACACATCCGCCGCTCGGCAAAGATATTATAGCCGCATCAATTTTCACGTTTGGTATGACCCCGTTCGGTTGGCGTATGTTTGGTGCTGTTTCCGGCGTTTTAATGCTTGTTGTCATGTATATTTTTCTTAAAAATATGTTTGGAAAAACCTCTGTCGCCACCTGCGGGACACTTCTGTTCGGCTTTGAATTTATGCGCTTTATCATGTCCCGGATTGGTACAATTGACACCTTCCTGGTTTTATTCATTTTGACTTCATTTTTCTTTATGTATCGCTATGTCACTACCCCCGGCGATGCGCGTTTTGGCAAAAGCTTTTTGCCGCTCGCATTGTCCGGCATTTTCTTTGGTCTCAGTGTTTCGATAAAATGGGTAGGGTTTTACGCAGGAGCGGGGCTTTTGGTGATTTATATTGTTCGGCAGGTAAAATTATTCCTACACTATCGAGACAATAAAAAAAGTGGCTTTGCCGAGTATTTTACTAAGACAATCCTGCTTTCATCCATATTTTTTGTCATTGTCCCGGCGATTGTGTATTATGTATCATATATCCCCTACGGACATGCTTGGGGTTTGACAGTTGCTGACGGTATGCTTTGGGACCCCTGGTTTTTACAAATTGTATGGCAAAATCAGACTTCAATGTTTTCTTATCATGTTGATCTTGTCGCTTATCATCCGTTTTCTTCTGCATGGTGGCAGTGGATTTTTAACATTAGACCTACGTTATTTGTAAATGACCATGTGGACGGCTTGCGTGCCACGTTTGGTGCGTTTCACAATCCCATAATCACATGGGGCGGACTCGTTGCCATGTTTGTTATGGGTGTGCGGGTCTTTACAAAACGCGATGAAAAGAGTTTGTTTATTGTTATTGGTTATCTTTGCGGGCTTCTGCCGTGGATGCTTGTCTCACGGATTTTGTTTGCCTATCATTATTTCCCCAGTTCGCTGTTTTTGATTCTTGCGATTTGTCATATTTTCAATCATATCCTCGACCGAAAGAAGATGCACAGCAAGTCGTATGTCTACGGATTTACGATTTTTACAGGTTTGATTTTTGCGATTTTCTATCCGTCGCTGTCGGGGATGTTTATGCCGAACTGGTATTATGAGACTTTTGTTCGTTGGTTGCCTTCATGGCCGTTTTAAAAGGGAAGGAATGAACTTATGATTGCACTGGCTAGTGACCACGGCGGCCTTGAGCTCAAGCGGTCCATTATGGAACATCTTCAGTCGAAAGGTCTTGAATTTAAAGACTTTGGCACGTATAATGAAGATAGCTGTGATTATCCTGTTTTTGCAGTCTCGGCTGCTAAATCTATCGTGAGCGGTGAGTGCGGCAGAGGCATCTTTATCTGCGGCACCGGAATTGGGATTTCAATCGCGGCTAACAAGGTTCCGGGGATTCGGGCGGCGGTTTGTACTGACACATATATGGCGGAAAAGTGCCGCGCTCACAATGATGCAAACGTACTTGCTTTAGGTGCGCGTGTTCTGGATACTTCTCGTGCGCTCAAGATTGTTTCGATTTTTTTAAGCACAGACTTCAGCGGCAAAGAGAGACACAGCCGCCGCGTGGAAATGCTAAAATATCTGGATTCGCAGATGCTTAATTAAAGCAATAAGAAAGGATTATCATTTTATATGGCACGGTATGTACCTAAGACTTATAATAATCGGCGTGGTTTGCGAATAATCGTCGGTGTTTTTGCTACACTTGCTCTATCAGTTGTAATTATTTTTCTGATTTTATTTTTCATGTTTCAAAACTACGTAGTAGACGGGCAGCTTGTGCACCCATTGCTTGACGATTGGAACGATGCACCACCACCCGTGAGCGACGAGGTCGCAGATGAGTACGACGGTGAGAACTATGACGGTTATGAGTACAATGGCGAGCACGATGGCAGTTATGAGTACGATACCGACTATGACTATGACTACAATGACGACTATGGCTACAATGACGACTACGAGGCTGAACATGATGATTGGGATTATGATGATGAGTCCGGTTAAGATGGTGACGGGGATACTGATGAGTGATATGAACATAACGTTTTGTCAATAATATAACCCGAGAGACCTGAAAATCACTGTAAAAAGCTCTCAAAATCAACAAGGTTCTCATTGCGCCCCTCGGCGCGGAAGTCTCTGCCGTAGAGGATGGATGCCCATTTTATCAGGGTGTCCAAAACTTCTGTATCTATGCCCGCCGCTTTTCCGGCACAACTAGTTGGAACGCAACCCGTCAAAATATCCTCGAAGATGTAACGCGTATCTATATCTGTAGGCGCAAGAACCGTTTTGTATGCTTCGGTGTTTTGAATCCGCTCGTATAGGCTGTTGCCCCGCGAACCGTAACACTCTGCGAGCCATCGGCGTGCTGTCGGCACGGAAACGCCATATGCGTTTGCAACGGAAATCCGCTCCAAATCCATTTTTTCAAGCATACTGGCAACAAGAGGGGATATGCCCTGAACGTAAAACTTAAAATCCTCTTTAGCTTCAACCCTTGTGATATTCATAAGTATCGGCATCGGGTGAAATATCGTCCCAACATTGGCAAACCCTGTGTAGAGAACACTTTCTGCCAAACTATACATTTCAAAAATCTCGTGCAGCAATGCAAGCAGCCTATCGGAATAAGAATTATCGTGTGCCGCCAAGCGCACTACATCTTTGATTTTGTAGATTTGCGGCTTACGTAGCTCCGGGCATCGGCATGTGAAAGTGAACGTATCGGTCTCGCCGAGCATTATCTCTGCTTTGGCGCCACATTCTGAGAGCACCCTTGAAAATGCCATTGTTCCAAAAGTTCTGCCCGGATTTAGCACTACTGCCTGTCCATCGGTCAAGTGCGGTGCCATTGCTCTCGCCACTATCGGATGATACTGTGCCGGAGTTGTGACCATTATAAGTTCGGCATTTTTAATCACCTGACCCATATCCGAACTTATGAGTTCAACCTCTGCCGTCGCATTAATCGCTCCGGTTATTGTGAATGTGAAACTCGAAAACATTTCTACGCGCTCTGTTTCACGTGCATATAGTGCGACCCTATACCCCAAATATGCGAAATATGCCGCCATAGACTGTCCGCCATTGCCGGAGCTTATTACGGCTATTTTCTTTATTTGTCTCTTCATTTTACACCGCCAACTTTCTGACCTTTTCGGTCAATCCCCCTAGTCTTGTTCTTTCGTCCATGGCTTTTTCATTATAAGAATCCCACGCTACACACTTGCCTTCTCTCACCCGGGTTTGCAAAGAACCTTTGAACTCTCCCTTTTTTACTATGTGTGGAGCATCTAAGATTCCTCGCTTTATGCAGTCTGTCAACACTTTTTCATCACATAGCGGATCCGGGCTGATTGCTGAATATTCGTCTTTAATAAAACTAATCAGATAATTTGCCTCTCTGATAAGTTCGTCTCTTCGCTCTTTTACACATGGGTCATGCCTCGCTTCGGCGGCACCTGTCAAAGTTCCGCGGACAACGCCCCTGACAATTTTGCAACTCTCTGTCACTACATCGGGAGTCGCTGCGTGCAAGGCCTCACTGTAGCCTACTACGTGGATTATGTGCGGGCGTACGTTCATTTGCAAGGCTGTGCTTGCAGCAAGCTGTCCTTTCGCCACTGCCGCATCTGCACTGAGAAACGGCAAGCCTGCGCGAGTTTGTCTGTAGACCCGGAAATTCTTGTCGGCAAGCGATTCTGTCAGCTCAATTTGTGCAAGCACTTTTGCTAAATCCATTGAAAACGAGAGAGAATTCGGTACATTGAACATATATTGCGAGATGTAGTCTTTTACACCTAATTTTTTTGCATTTAATGCGCTGATGTATGACATTGCGACCGAAACAGTATCGTGTGCATCACGCAAACCCCAGTGGTGGGGTTCGTTCAGCTCTACCGGAATACCACGTTGCCCGTGGTAGGCTATGAGTTTTGCTGCTTCTTCCATTGATGTTTGAAGTGGTCTGTCGCCTCTTCCGTCTAGTTCGTTGTACCAACATAAAGGCACTGCACACCACGCATTTGCAATGGTTTTAATCAGCACATCGGCAAGACGGAGCACATCGGCAGTGCCGCTGTAACAACGCATCAGCGGAAAATTTCCTCGCTGTGAAGCCTCTTTTAACTTCATAAATGCATCTTCATCCCGAACCGGTACACCACCCGCTCCGTCCATATCCCTGTTTCTTTTTTCAGGACAAAAGAAATACTGTTGCGTATTTTGGTCGATGCCGAGTGATATTACATCCAGCACCCTTGAGTCTGCTATTTCTTCTATGCCTGATACTGTTTCATCAAAAGACGGCAAACCGAAATGATGCCGCAGCAGTGGGTACGGGGTTTTCTGTGCCAGTCTGCCTACTAAGTCGCCGGAATATAACTCGGCGTTGTTTTTATCGGGCATTTTTCCCGTTCGCAGGAGCGTAATGCTGTCGTCTATATCGTCTGTTCCGTCAAAAATTACGTCAAAAAAACTCAGCTCCCTCACTTTTTCGGCTACAGGCGGAGTACCACCGAACAGCCATTTTGGTGTGTGGGAGAGATTTTTGCTCTTTTCTATCAGCTCTTTTACGATTTTTACTCCATTTTCCGGAGTGAGTCTGTAACCCAATGTTATCATCACAGGCTTATGAATTTCGATGCTTGAAATAATTTTGTCTATGCTGACGGCAGGACCCAGAAACAGGGTCTCGTAGCCTTCATCCTCTGCCAAATTAAGAAAATGCGCAGCACCTGCCACGTGCACACAGTTTCCCATTGATCCCCCTAGTATCATACCTTTTGACACCGCTTAACCCCCCATGAGAGAATTTTCGCCCTTTCCGAAAGGAGCCGGAACCGGGCGAAAATTGGCTTACTATCTGCTTAAATTATTTTTTAGTAATTCGATGCTTTCCGTAACCTCTTTCATAACCTCATCAACTGTGGATTTTTCATCCCATGCGTGCATGATTCCCTCAATATATGTTGACACGAGATTTACCACATGCAGGGGTTTCACTTCGGCTTTGAACATACTTTCTTCACCAATATCCAGTGTTACCTTTGCGTGCATATCCGTAGCGATTGCCAAGAGCCGCGCAATATCCTCCGCAACTTCTTCGTCTTCTTCTCCAAAGACACTTTCCAGAAAACTGCTCATTGCGGGGTAGCGTTCTTTTATCGAAAGCCGAAATTTCGTTATTGTTACCGCTCTTTCAAAGAAATCTTTGTTTAGAGTATCTCTTTTCTCCTGAGCTTCGGTCATTACTATCTTGCCTGTATAGTAGACCAGATATGAGTACAGACCTTTTTTGCTCCCGAAATAATGGAAAATGAGCGCTTTTGATATACCTGCTGCGGCGGCAATCTCGCTGATGTATGCCTTTTTGTAACCAACCTCACCAAACACTGTCATCGCCGCCGTTACTATTCTATTTTGTTTTTCCTGTGGTTGTGATAAAAACTTTCGCATACCGAAATATCTCCTTTAAGTAAAAAGTTACATTTGCTCTCAATCGCTGAATCAGTGTAGCGTAAATGAAAAAGATAATGCAAGAAACGCAATTTTAAGTGACATAGGCACTATGCAATACTAAGCCCTGCCAAGCCAGCGGCCATCCGCGGCAAATCTGTGCCGCTCACCTTCAATGGTGACGGTTCCGCCGCTCACCATTTCACCGCTCGCACGCAGGTAGTACCAGTTTCCGCCGGACTGAATCCAACCGGTCTCCATCACTCCGTCTGAGTCCATGAAGTACCAGTGTCCGCCGCTGCGTACCCAGCCGGTCATCATAGCTCCGCTTGAGCCAAAGAAGTACCAATCTTCACCCAAACGCAGCCACCCGCTCGCCATTGCTCCGCTGCCGTGCAAATAGTACCATAATCCACGGTCAAGCAGCCAGCCTGTCGCCATTTCGCCGCTTGGAATCAAGAAGAACCAGTTTCCTCCCGTACGAACCCAGCCGGTCGCCATGGTGCCATTTGCACGAAGGAAGTACCATTCTCCTTCTTGGTCGTCACGTACCCATCCGGTTTGCATATAGCCCGCATTATTAAAGAAATAACTCTCGCCGTTTATATGATGCCAACCTCGTGCAAATCCGCCGCCATCAAACTCATATCTCCAGCCGTTATTACTATGCCGCCAGCTTCCCGCCAGCAACCTGCCTCCGGGTGCAGGCAATTGCCACGGTCCTTGACCAAGCGGTCGCAAAGTCCTGAAGTACTCTTGGATAGCCGCCACGTAGGCATCTGCCAATCTGCCGAGCGACTCATTAGACGAAAGAAATGCACGGTCTTGAGGGTTTGTGTGAAAGCCGTTTTCAGCTAAGACTGCCGGTATATTCATCTCACGAATCATGAAGAAATTTTCCGCTCTCAGACCATGCTGTCTTCTCGGAATTCCTGCATTGTGGATGTGGTTGAGCAGAATATCCCCAAATTGTCTGCTCTCGGTTGTGTATGTAAAGTTCGGGAAATATGTGCGAGTATGCACGCGTGCCGCCGGATTGATAAAGTATACTTCAGCTCCGCGTACATTTGTATTTATAGGATTCCCCGTGGCATTTGAGTGAAGTGATATAGATAAAAAGTTGTTTCTTACTACAGGATGAGTTTGGTAGTCAAAAACGCGCCTCAAGTCAGGATGAATCACTCTTGCAGCGTTGAACGGGATATTCATAAGCCTTCTTCCTTCAGCACCTGTCGCATCATTTACAATGCCTCTCATAACACTGATAAGGTTATTTATCTCTGTTATTTGAGCTGGTACTGTAAGCTCGTTTCTGACAGCTTCCAGTGACCAGATATTTATCCAAGCTGCACGAACCGGAAGTGTCACATTTGGTTCAGACGGTCTTGTCAAACGAACTGTAGCACCCAGCGGCTCCAATCTGTCTCTTATTGCATGTGACAGGTAGAGCATGGCAACATGCTCGCTGTACCCTTGAAAAACAATGTCGCTACCCTCTCCTTGTCCGGCATCGAGGATTATGGTTCTTCCGGCAAGCGGACGATTGTCCGCCGCCATTGCGGGTAACGCACCTGCAATAAACGAAAACACCAGCGAACATAAGAGGAAAATTGACATTGCTGCTTTTCTTGCTAACATTAACTGTCTCCTTCGTGTTGTACAATTGGGATGCTTTATGTGCATTCCCTGCGAGAAACGGCTTATATCGTAAGCCCTTCGGGAAGCGGGCAATCGATAAACGCCCTATATCACTAAAACAGCAATGTGCTGATTAGTTCGGAAAATTCTGCGGGGTCTTCCAGTTCCACGCCGGCGGTGAGCAAGGCTTGACCGTATAGTAGCTTTGAAATGTTTGTCGCCTTGTCTTTATCATTTTCGTAAGCATCTTTTAATGCCGCAAACGACGGGTGTTCTACGTTTAGTTCAAGTACACGCTCTGCGCGCATTTCGCCGAACATTCCACCTGCATTTTGACCTTGCGCAGCTTGCATGGTTTTAAAGTATTTTTCCATTTCCAGACTTATCTCGCCCCCTGCCGCAAGTGCTACGGGGTGAGTCTTTAACTTGCCGGATACCCTTGCCGCAACTATTTTTCCGGTGAGTGCTTCTTTTACAAAATCCAATACGTCTTTGTTTTCGGTTTCCAGGCGCTCGGTCTCTTTCTTGTCTTCATCGCTCTCTATACCGAGGTCTTCATCGTTTACCGAGCGAAAATCTTTTTCCTGAAAATTTCTGAGCGCACGCACTACAAACTCGTCTATTTCATCTGTCAAGTAGAGAATCTCATAGCCTTTTTCGCGCACTTGTTCCGCCTGTGGCAACTTATCGAGAAGTGCAGTGTTTTCACCTGCGGCGTAGTATATATACTTCTGGTCTTCGGTCATATTTTTTACGTATTCTTCCAAAGTTATCAGTTTTTCCGCTTTTGAAGAATAGAACATGATAAGGTCAGAGAGCATATCTTTGCTTGCTCCAAAACCATTTGTAAGACCGTACTTTAGTTGAATACCGAAGCTCTTATAGAATGTTTCATACTTTTCCCTTTCGGTTTCCATTAATTTTTTCAGCTCTGATTTTACTTTCTTTTCGATATTCGTCGCAATAACCTTAAGCTGACGGTCATGCTGAAGCATTTCTCGGGAGATGTTGAGCGAGAAATCAGGCGATTCTACTATGCCTTTTACAAACCTGAAGTGTTCAGGGAGTAAATCTGAGCAGTGCTCCATAATCATCACTCCTGATGAATACAGCTGTAAACCCGCTTTGAACTCCCTTGTGAAATAGTCGTAAGGTGTAACCGATGGAATAAACAGCATCGCCGTGTAGCTCACAAGCCCTTCTGCGGATACGCGAATAACCGAAACAGGGTCTGCCATATCGAGGAATTTTTCCTTATAAAACTCTGCACAATCTTCGTCCGAGACATCATTTTTTGAGCGTTGCCATATCGGTATGCGGCTGTTGACCACTTCGGTTTCTGTGTAATCTTCCCATGTTTTCTTTTTGTTGCCCTCATCGTCAGTCTCATCAGTCTCGACTTGACGGCTCTTTGTGACTTCCATCATAATAGGCCAGCGCACATAGTCTGAATATTTTTTTATGAGACTTGTCAGCGTATACTCTTCAAGGTACTTTCCGTACTGCTCATCTTCCGTGTCTTCTTTGAGTTCAATTATGATGTTTGTTCCGGCGCCCTTGTCAGGACACTCATATGGCTCAATGGAATAACCGTCTGAGCCTTTTGATACCCACTTACTTGCGGTATCCTCGCCATAGGCGCGAGATATGACGGTCACACGCGATGCAACCATAAACGCTGAATAGAATCCCACCCCAAATTGACCGATGATGTCAATATCTTCCGGTTTCTCTTCCATGTCGTTTTTAAATTTAAGTGAGCCGCTCCTGGCTATTACGCCTAAGTTCGATTCCAGTTCCGCCGCTGTCATTCCAACACCGTTGTCGCTGATTGTCAGAACTCTGCCTTCTTTGTCGGCTTCTATTGTGATTTTAAAATCATCTCTGTTTAGACCCACTTTGTCATCTGTCAGTGAGATATAGCAAAGTTTATCTATTGCATCTGATGCGTTTGATATCAGTTCCCGCAGAAAGATTTCCTTATGTGTGTAAATCGAGTTGACCATTAGGTCCAGTAAGCGTTTGGATTCTGATTTGAATTGCTTTTTTGCCATTTTGTTCGCTAACCTCCTAGGTTAATTATTATTATATTCTCATTTGCTTGCGCCGAGCAAGATTTATCGTACCATCGGTCATGTCGCCTACCCAGTTAAGGGCTTTTCCCAGCCCGCTTGCTACACACAGGTCTGCATCGTCCGCTGTGTATGTAGCTATGCTTGTACGGCTGGATATTAACTTGTCAAAGCCCCAGAGATGGCAGTTCCCGCCCGTCAGGACTATGCCGTTTTGAGAAATGTCGGCAACAAGTTCGGGAGGTGTTACCTCAAGTACATTGTGAACCGCTTCAACTATGTTCTCCGTGACTTCTTCAAATGCTTCTAAAATATCCGTTGAGCTGACTGCTACAACTCTCGGAAGACCTGTTAAAAGGCAACGCCCTTTAACTTCGACCGCAACGGTCTCAGGTCTCGGGAATACACAACCTATACTTTTCTTAAGTTCTTCTGCTGTGTTTTCACCAATAAGAACATTGTGATTACGCTTTATATACTTAATAAGCGCTTCGTCAAACGCATCACCGCCTGCTTTCAGCGACTCTGATTCTACAACTCCCGACAAGGAGAGTACCGCTATGTCCGTTGTACCGCCGCCTGTGTCTATCACCATGTGCCCATCAGGTTTTGCTATGTCCAGACCTGCCCCAATTGCGGCGGCGAGCGGTGCTTCCATGAGATATACCTTACGTGCCCCCGCAGCAACACCTGCATCTATTACGGCACGTTCTTCTACTTCTGTTATACCTGAGGGAACTGAGATTATTATTCTGGGTTTTATCATAGAAAAAGCCAAGGCTTTTCGCACAAATTCTTTGAGCATACGCTCTGTCATGTCATAGTCGGATATTGCCCCTTCATGCATTGGGCGTATCGCAACGATGTTTCCGGGCGTGCGCCCGAGCATCCGCTGTGCCGCCATGCCTACGTTGAGCAGTCGTCCCGTATTCTTATCCATGGCGACTACCGCAGGTTCGCGCATTATAACGCCCTTTCCGCGTGTGGAGAGCAAAACCGAAGTAGTTCCTAAATCTATTCCTAAATCTCTGCCAAGAATCATATGCTTTCCTAGTTATCCTCCTCGGGCAAGTGATGCGCACACCACATCTGAAGCTCCTGCACGGATTAGCACTCCGGCGCATTCTTCAAGTGTTGAACATGTTGTCACAATGTCGTCAATGAGTAAGACTCGTTTGCCGGCTATAATTTCGGGGTCTGAGGCAATATAAGCACCCTCAATGTTTTCACTGCGCTCTGCTCTGTCTCCAAGTTCTGACTGCGCTCGCACATCCCGATGTTTTTTAAGCGTTTCTACTGCAACATCGTCAAGTTCCAGTGCAGTGGCAAGTGCTAAGAGCATCGCCTGATCGTAGCCGCGTGTGCGCTCGCGCTTACTGCTGAGCGGAACCCATGAGATTATATCGTAGTTTAGTTCGGGGTTTTCACGTATACATTCCGCCATCAATTTTCCGTAGGCTTCTGCATAAAATGATGCTCCTCGAAACTTATATCGCAAAATAGATCTACGCACAACACCAATATAATACAACGGAGAGACACAAAAGTCAAAGTTTTCCCCATTTTGATGCCCAAAATTGTCAGCAAAAGGCAATTCTTCAGTGCACTTGTCACACCAGCCATCGTCATTTTTGCCCAGAACACGCCCGCAAAATACACATTTTGGCGGAAAAAGTATATCAAGAAATGTTCTTATAATTCCCATTTTGCAGTTCTCCTATCCGTCCCCTGCGAGTCTGGCGCGAAGACCGCTGTAGCGCTTGCGGCGTTTGCCGTTTTCTACCATAGTGTGCATTATCTTGGGGTTGCCGACTATTATCAGCAAATTTTTTGCCCTCGTCATTGCGGTGTACAGGACACTTCTTGTCAGGAGCATTGGTGCGGCTGATGTCATCGCCAGTATCACGGCGTGATACTCACTGCCTTGTGATTTATGCACAGTCATCGCAAATGCCGGTTCGAGTTCTTGAAGTTGGTCAAAAATATATGTCACAAGTTTATCTTCATAATCGACAATTACTATTTCCTTATCCGCATCTATATCCTTTATAACTCCGACATCTCCGTTGAAAACGCCTGTACCTGACAATAGTCCGTCATGGCTTTCCCAAAGTATGTCGTAGTTATTTCTTATTTGCATCACTTTGTCGCCGGTTCTGAAAACATGGTCACCTACTTGCTTTTCCCGTTTTACCGGACTTTTGGGGTTTAGAGTTTCGCGTAAAAGTGCGTTTAGAGATGTCGTACCCGAGGCTCTTTTGCGCGTCGGTGAAAGCACCTGTATTTGTGAGGGGTCAATCCCCATATTTTTTGGAAGCCTCTCACCATAAAGCTCTGCAACGGTATTAGCCAGGTCTTCCTCTGTGGTGCGGCGCATGAAGAATAAGTCGGGGTGCTTTTCCGCCAGATCCGGCATAATGCCGTTGTTTACGCTGTGGGCGCACTTTACAATACCGCTGTCTGTTGCTTGTCTGAATATCTCCGTCAGCTTCGCCACCGGTATTACTCCGCTTCTGATCACGTCAGCAAACATATTTCCCGGGCCCACCGACGGCAATTGGTCTGCATCACCCACCATTACGAGCTTTGAGCCTCGCTTCATGGCACTGAGCAGAGAATGCATAAGCAGAATATCTATCATCGAGGACTCATCAACTATTACTGCATCTGCCGTGATAGGGTTGCTTTCGTCGTGGTCAAAGGCAGGTTTTCTGCTTTCATCAAGATTTGCACCGAGCAATCTGTGAATTGTCAAAGCTTCACGCCCTGTCAGTTCCGACAGACGTTTTGCCGCACGACCTGTCGGAGCACAAAGAGCTGTCTTTAGCCCCATAGCATCAAAGAGCATCAAAATCCCCCGCACAGTTGTTGTCTTCCCGGTTCCCGGACCTCCTGTGAGCGCCATCGCTCCTACTGTTTCAGCCATTGCTATGGCTTCGATTTGGAGTTCTGAATATTTAATGGTTTGAGTTTTCTCTACTTTTTTTATTTTTTTCAGCGTTTCGGGATTCGGAGAAAGCGGGTTGTGTTGTTCTTTGCTTTGCTTCATCATATCCAAAAGACGGTTTGCAACTTCGTTTTCTGCCTCAAAAATAGATGTCAAATAGCAACCATCTATGCCCGCTATATACTCTATAACAACATCTCCGTATTCACTTAGTGCCTCAAGTGCTTCGCTTACTATCTCTCCATCTACTCCAATCATTTGACTGACCGCAGGGGTCAGTTTGTCCCTTGGAATAAACGTGTGCCCGTTATCTAAATTGTGTATAAGCGAATATATTATCGCAGATGAAACCCTTTGTGGATTGTCGCTCTCAAAACCCATGTCAATAGCTATAGCATCGGCTTCAAAAAACTCTGCACCATAGGCTTCAGAAGCTATGATATATGGATTTTCTTTCACAGCTTCAAGTGCATCATCGCCATAGTCCTTATACACAGCGGTAGCTATGAGCGGTTTGATATTGTACCTGCTCAGAAAATCAATGAGTCGTCTCAGACCCGCGATACGCCGATAGCTGTCGCCTATTTTGCGTGCGCTTCTCAGTGAGATGCCTTTAACCTCTGTAAGCTTGTCCGGGTCATTTTCTATGATATTCAAAGCCTCTGCACCGAATTTATCTACTATATCACGCGCTTTAGCAGGGCCGATATTTTTAACGGCACCCGAGGCAAGATAGCGAAAGACATCATCTGCACCGCTTGGCGGCTTTATTTCCATGGCTTCAACCTTGAACTGTTCGCCATATTGTGGGTGTGTGATAAACGAGCCTGTCAGCAGTAACCTTTCGCCCTGCGACACACCGGGTAAACTTCCTGCTGCTGTAATCACTCCGTCTATTGTATCAAGGCGAAGCACCGTATAGCCATTTTCCGCATTTGAAAAGACTATGTTGCTGACTACCCCCTCAATCATACTATCCATCACATGGTCTCCGTGTCATATATAATCGTAACAGGACCTGCATTAACGGAGCTTACATCCATCATTGCTCCAAATCTGCCTGTCTCCACCGTAAAACCCTTGCTTTTGCAATTTTCGATAAAATGCTCGTATAACGGGATTGCCGTTTCGGGACGCGCCGCTGATGTAAAACCCGGTCTGCGGCTTTTCAAGTCGGCGTAGAGAGTGAACTGCGAAATGACCAGTATACTTCCCTTTGCCGATTCTAAATCGAGATTCATTTTGCCCGCTTCGTCGGGGAAAACCCGCAGCGTGCATATTTTAGATGCCAATTTTTCTGCATCCTCTTTGGTATCAGTATCTTTGATACCAAGCAGTACCAAAAAGCCAACACCTATCTTACCAACAATCTCTTTATCAATACTGACCGATGCGGTCGATACTCTTGTAACTACTGCTCTCATATTTTCCCTCAATTATTATCAGCGAAAACGGATGCGCTATCCTTCGGTGCGCCTTACATCGGTTACGCCTTGCACGTTCATGATTTTTGCCATTGCCGTGACCAGCTCATCCCTGTTTTTTAGTTCTACCGCTATGGTTATGAGTGTGCCGCCCGTGCTGATAGGTCTGGCATTGAATGATGTCATTCTTATGCTCATTGTGTTAAATACAGATGCTACGTCTACAACCAGACCGGTTCTGTCGTGGACATGTACATCTATTGTAGTAGCGTAAAGGCTCGTGCCTGTGTCTGCCCACGAGACACTTACCCATCTGCCTTTTTCTGAATCTTCGTCCTGTGAAACCGCTTTTATGTAGTTGGGACAATCTTTGCGATGCACAGACACGCCGAAGCCTCTTGTAATAAAGCCGACCAGCGAATCCCCCGGAATTGGAGAACAACAACGCGCAAACTTTACCAAGCAGTTGTCCAGTCCCTCCACAATTACACCCTGCGGGGCTTTTTTTCGCGTTGCCGCTCTGGTAACAACTTCTTGTGCAGGGTCTTCAGCCTGTTTATTTTTCTCTGCGGCTCTTAGTTCTTCACGCACCCTGTTTACAACCTTTTGAGCAGAAATGCCGCCATACCCTATTGCCGCATACATCTCGTCAGTTGAGCCGAAAGAAGTACGTGCCAGAACTTTTTTGAGAATATCTTCTTGCATCGCATCTGCAATGGGAACGTTTGCATGTCGCAGCTCCGATTCAAACGAGAGCTTGCCGTGAATCACGTTCTCTTCACGTTTTTCTTTTTTAAACCATTGACGTATCTTACTTCTTGCTTCGGGGCTTTTTATTATCTCAAGCCAATCGCGGCTGGGACCTTTTGCAGCCTTTGAAGTCAGAACCTTCACTATGTCGCCGTTATCCAAAGTGTGAGAGTATGGTACCATTCGGCCATTTACCATCGCTCCTGTCATTCTGTTTCCGACTTCCGAGTGAATACTATAGGCAAAATCAATAGGTGTTGACCCTGCCGGTAAATTGACTACATCACCTCTCGGGGTGAACACAAAAACCTCATCTGAGAACATATCGACTTTCAGCGACTGCATAAATTCCTGTGCATCGCTGTCTTGTTGTGATTCTAAAAGTTTTCTGACCCAGGCGAACTTTTCTTCATCTGCCTCTTTTTCGCCCTTTCCTTCCTTGTACTTCCAGTGAGCTGCTATACCATATTCCGCAGTTTGATGCATTTCCCATGTGCGTATCTGAACTTCAAAAGGTATTCCCTCACTGCCAATTACATTTGTATGTAGGCTCTGATACCTGTTTGGCTTTGGTGTGCCTATGTAGTCTTTGAAAAAGCCGGGTATTGGTCTATACAGTTCATGTATAAGCCCTAACACGTTGTAACAGTCTGCTATGTCGTCTACAATTATTCTAAAGGCATGTAAATCCATCACTTCTGCCAGTGTTTTGTTTTGCCCGTACATCTTTCTGTAGATGCTGTAGAGATGCTTGACCCGTCCGGTCACTTGAGCAGAAATGCCGTTTTCATTGAGTCTCTCCGTGAGCTTGGTTTTGACAGTTTCCAAAAATGCTTCATCTTCACCGTGGCGAAGTTTTAACCCTTCGGTTATATCGTCACATGCAACAGGGTCGAGAAAATGGATTGATAAATCCTCCAGTTCCCATTTCATTTTCTGCATTCCGAGCCTGTGCGCTATGGGTGCATATATCTCCATGGTCTCCAGTGCTTTTTCGCGTTGCTGCACAGGGTTTACATATTCCAAAGTTCGCAGATTATGGAGTCTGTCGGCAAGTTTTATTAAGATAACCCGTATGTCCTGTGCCATGGCGAACAGCAACTTGCGCAGATTATCCATTTGCTCGTCTTCTGCGCTTGTATATGTGACACGGGTAAGTTTTGTTACACCATCAACAATTGCCGCCACGTCTTTGCCGAATTGTTTTTCGATGTCGTCAATTGTCGCCTCTGTGTCTTCAATACAGTCGTGCAGCAGAGCCGCACAGACCGAGTCCACATCCATCCCTATTTCTACGATTATTTCTGCCGCTGCCAGTGGGTGCGTTACAAACTCGTTTCCATCTTTTCTCAGTTGCGTGCCGTGAGCTTTGCGCGCAAACTCAAATGCTGCACGAATTCGCTCTAAATCCGTACTCGGCATGTGTTCCTTTATGGTCGCCTCGAGATGACGATATTTTTCTTCTACAGCATCGACCATTGCTTTGACCTCATCGGTTAATTGGGGTGGTAGAGATTATAGTGCGGCAGGACGTATATCTTGGAGTTGTAGCTGAACATTTGTTTTTCCGCGAAATTCGTTCACCTGTGGTTCAAAGGCTATGTCCACATCCATTCCCTCTTTTACCCCCAGACTTTCTGCGGGCATTGAAAAGTATATGCAATCCATCTTTTTACCCGCTTTCTCAATTCGTAAGCGAGAGTGCTTTCCGGCACCTATTGATTCTACAGAGATTAACTTCACTCCGGTCATACACAAGCATGGTGCGGGATTTCCGCTGCCAAACGGTTCTAAATCTGAAAGGGCTTCAACATTTGGGAGAATCAGCAGTTTCGGTTTTTCAACTTCAAAATCCAATCTAAGACCGAGTGATGCCCCGCCTTCGACATGCTTCTCATATTCTTTTTTTATGCGGCTTCTAAGCTCCTCTATTTTATCCTCTCTCACCGTAACCCCGGCTGCCATTTCATGCCCCCCAAAACTTTCCAAAATATCTGCGCAAGAGCACAAGGAGCGATAAATGTTAAATGAGCCAAAACTCCGGCACGACCCTCTGCCTATCCCATCTTCTACGCTGATTATAATTGCCGGCAGACGATAACGGTCAGCTAGTTTCGCTGCAACAATGCCTGTGACTCCCTGATACCAGGTACTTTCACACAGTACAATCGGTCCGTCAGGTTTTTTGTCTTGTAACATTGCATTTGCCTGCTCGAATATATCAATTTCTAAATTTCTTCGCTCGGTGTTGAGTTTACACAGCTTCGCAGCAAGTCTCTTTGCTTCATCAGGAGATTTCGTCAACAGCAGGTCAACCGACAGCATAGGTGTACCCATTCTTCCTGCGGCATTTAGTCTCGGCGCAAGCATGAAGCCTATGGTAGATGTAGTCACAGTTGAAATATCACCGCCTGCCTCAATCAGCAATTGGTTGAGCCCCGGTCGTGTGTTTTTCCCGAGAACGTTTAGGCCGCGCTTTATTAGGTCACGGTTTTCCCCTGTCACTTGCATAACATCGGCTACGGTTCCGACAGCGACCAACTCACAATATTTGTCCAGAATTTCATCTGAAAGATAATCCTTTTCGAGCGCACAAACAAGTTTGAATGCAACTCCGACACCGGCAAGAGACTTGAAAGGATAATTACAGTCCGGGCGCTTAGGGTCAACAACCGCATCCGCGTTGGGAAGTTCTTCCCTACACTCGTGATGGTCTGTAATGACAAGCCCCAGCCCGAGTTTCTTTGCATATTCTGCTTCTTCAAAGGCTGTGATTCCGCAGTCTACCGTCACAACGAGCCCGATGTCTTGTGATTTTAGTTCTTCAAGTGCTGCGCAGTTGAGTCCGTAGCCTTCCTCTGAACGCCCGGGAATATATATCTCAAAATCTGCGCCCTTTGACTTTAGCCAAAGTGCGAGAATAACGCTTGCTGTCATGCCGTCTACGTCATAGTCTCCGTATATCGCTATGCGTTCTTTGTTTTTAAGTGCTTTGTCAATCCTTGCCACCGCTTTGTCCATATCTGCCATGAGATACGGATCGTGAAACTGCACAGGCGCCATACCTATAACTGCTTGCACATCACTTATATCTGTTATTCCTCTCGATGCAAGAAGCACCGATACAAGTGGATTAACGCCATTTTCGCATAGTGTAACCGCTACCTCCCTTTCAAAGCCGCCAACATCCCAATGCGTATATTTCATGACGGTCCACGTATATCTGATATGGTCTGCTTCGGATTTGTGTCTACCAGATCCTCTCCCACTCTATAGACGTCCCCTGCTCCAACGGTGAGAACTATGTCTCCGCTTCTTGCTATGGACTTTATTTCACGTATTAGGTTCGGAAAATCAGATATGCATCTTGCGCCTTTGACTTTGGCGGCAAGGTCGCTCGATGATATATTTACGTCATTATTTTCTCTGGCTGCATAAATTTCAGTAAGAAATACTACATCCGGTCTTTTTAGTTCTTCAACAAAATCTGAGAATAATGCTTTTGTTCTTGAAAATGTGTGGGGCTGAAACGCAAGTATCACTCGCTTGTATGTGTCGATTGTGGCTACTGCATCAAGCAGTGCTGCCAGTTCTCCCGGGTGGTGCGCATAATCATCATATATGTCTGCCCCGTTGTAGTTGCCCTTGTATTCAAATCTTCTGCCAACACCCGTGTAACCATACAGCCCTTTTTCTATTATCTCGGGTGATATGCCGATTTTTATGCAAGCTGCTGCTGCTGCAAGAGCATTTTTGAGATTGTGTGCCCCCGGTATTTGAAGTTTTATTTTGCATATCTGCTTGTCGTTGTAAATTACGTCAAGCGACGGAGTTCTGCCGGAGGTTACTACATTTACTCCGCGGACTATTGTTTTTGAAAGATTGTCTGCGGTTTTTTCTTCAAAGCCAAATGTTATGAGCTCCCGATTTAGCGGGCGTAGTGCTTCCATCGTATTTTTATCGTCACCGTTGCAGATTATGTGTCCGCCGTCCGGCACGAGTGATACAAACTTTGAAAATGATTTTTTTATTCCATCTAAACTTCCGAAGAAATCCAAATGATCTGCGTCGATATTCAGCACCACTGCAACTGTCGGATGGAAGTTGTGGAATGAATTATAGTATTCGCACGACTCAAGTACGATTATGTCGCCCTTTCCGACATGGCACCCCGACTTGATAACAGGCAGTGTACCACCTATCATTATGGTTGGGTCAACTTCTGCGGCGAGCAGTATGTGCGAAACCATAGACGTGGTCGTTGTTTTTCCGTGTGTTCCGGAAATGCAGATTGCTTCTCTGTATCCACGCATTATGTGACCCCAGACCTCTGCTCGCTCAAACACCGGAATATTCCGCTCACGGGCTGCTTTTATCTCTGCATTGTCCTCACGGGCTGCGGCGGTACGTATGATGCAATCAGCACCACCAATATTTTCTGCAAAATGGCCTATGGTGATTTTTATTCCTTGTTTGCGCAGATTGTTAATCGCGGCATTTTCGCTTATGTCCGAGCCGGTCACTTCAATCCCCGCACCGTGCAGTATTTCTGCCAACGGAGACATTGACACACCGCCAACGCCTACCATGTGACACCCTCTTGCTTCTTTTAGGTATCGTCCAAATTCTTCAGAACTCATAATTCCCCTATGGCACCTCTAAATATTACTAGAGTGCTTTTGAATTTATAGTGTATGATTATACTATATCCTGTGTACATTTTACAATAGTTTTTTTCGTTAGCCGATTATATCACAGGGGTTGTGAAATTTCTCATAATATGTTATTCTCTTGTGGAAGTATATGTAAAGGATATCTTTCTCGATGAATGTTAATGCTCCTTGGCTTAGCTCCTATGGTGATGTGCCGCATAATCTTGACTACCCTGACGGTTCTATTGTAAAGCAAGTTTTTATTGCCGGTGAGAAATTACCAGATGTCGCAGCTTATGACTTTTTCGGTTGCAAAAAGTCCTATCGTGACTTTATGGAGGATGTTCGCCTTTGCGCAAGAGGTCTTTTGGCAATTGGTTTGAAGCAGGGTGACAGGTTCACCATTTGTATGCCAAACTCTCCGCAGGCCGTTACGATGCTCTACGCACTCAACCTCATAGGTGCTGTTGCAAGCATGGTACACCCACTATCTGCCGAGGAAGAGCTTATCAGATTTATCAGCGATAGTGAAAGTGTTGCTGTTTTGACACTTGACCAGTTTTCATCCAAGCTGGTTGATTTGCTGCCCAGAACTAAAGCACGCAAATTGGTGTTGACCGGTGCGGACGATAGCCTTTACGGCATAACAAAATTGGGTTATAAACTAACCAAAGGACGAAAAATCCCAAAGCTTCCCACGGGCGGCAACATCTTACGGTATACCGATTTGCTCCTAAAAGGCGAGAGTTATAACGAACCATATGATGCTGGCGTAAATGCTGATGATGTCGCCGCTATCCTTTACAGCGGAGGGACTTCCGGAACTTCTAAAGGTGTTCTTTTGACTAATCGTAACATCAACGCTCTTGCCATGCAGACTGTAGCTGCCGGCGACTGTGTTGAAGCCGACAAAACCATGGTAGCAATTATTCCTTTGTTCCACGGGTTCGGACTCGGTGTGTGTATTCACACTACCTTGATTTCAAGCGCAACCATCTTGCTTGTTCCGCAATTCTCTTTAAAGGCTTATGCAAAACTTCTGGAAAAGCGCAGACCACACTACATTGCGGGCGTTCCCACATTATTTGAGGCTCTGCTCAGATTAAAAGGCATAGATAATCTCGATATGTCGCAGATGAAAGGCATTTTTTCCGGCGGCGACTCTCTCTCAATTGAGCTAAAGCGCAAGGTTGATGCTTTTCTTAAAAAGCACGGCTCTAAAGAACAGGTGCGCGAGGGATATGGTTTGACCGAATGTGTTTCTGCAAGCTGTCTGACTCCGCGGAAATTTCACAAGGAAGGCAGTATTGGGATTCCCTACCCCGATATGTTCTACAAGATTGTCCGCCCCGGCACAATCGAGGCTTTGCCGTACGGTGAGGAAGGTGAGATTGTTATTTCAGGTCCCACTGTTATGAAAGGCTATAACAACAATCCTGACGAGACAGCTAAGGCTCTTCAAACGCACGATGATGGGCGCGTTTGGCTTCATACGGGCGACCTCGGCTATATGGATGAGGAAGGCTTTGTGTACTTCCGTCAGCGCATTAAGAGAATGATTGTTACAGGAGGGTATAATGTCTATCCTACACAGCTTGAAAACGCCATTGAGGCGCATGAGAAAGTTTTGATAAGCTGTGTTATTGGTTTGCCTGATACATTCAAGGGACAGCGCATCAAGGCATTTATTGTTCTCCGTGACGGCGAAAAACCAACCGAAGCGGTCAAAACATCAATTTTAGAGCATTGCAAGAAAAATATTTCAAAATACGCAATTCCCTCAGAGATTGAATATAGAGATGAGCTTCCAAAAACTCTGGTCGGCAAAGTCGCATACCTAAAGCTGGAGGAAGAAGAGCAACTTAAAGCCGCAGGGTGAAATTTTGTTTTCCGGTGCCGATCAGTTTAAGGAGAGACTTTTTATGATTCCCGATAGTTCATGGTTTGAAAATTTAGAAAAAAAAATACCGCGTGGCAAGGTTCGCACGAGATTTGCACCAAGTCCGACAGGATTTATGCATGTTGGTGGTCTGCGCACGGCTCTTTATGCCTACCTCATTGCAAAGAAAAGTGGCGGTACTTTTATCTTGCGTGTTGAAGATACTGATATGGCAAGATATGTTGATGGGGCTGTTGATGTCATCTACAGCACTTTGAAGGATTCCGGACTAAATTACGATGAAGGCCCCGATGTTGGCGGGCCTGTTGCGCCATACACACAAAGTGCGCGGCGAGAGCTTTACAGCCCTTACGCCCATCTGCTCTGCGAGAAAGGTGCTGCTTATTATTGCTTTTGCTCTAAATCAGACTTCGATGATGACTCCGAAGGCGGCGATTCCCATGCAAAAGAAATAGAAGACGACCCTTGCCGTGACTTAGATTATTCTGCTTCTGCTGCTCGTGCAGAGTCAGGAGAACCGTTTGTTGTTCGCATGAAAGCTCCGCGTGAGGGTGATACTACTGTTTCCGACATGGTTTTTGGTGAGATAACAACGCCAAACAAAATTCTGGACGATATGGTCTTACTCAAGCGAGACGGTATGCCCACCTATAACTTCGCCAATGTCGTTGACGACCATCTTATGGGTATCACCCATGTTTTGAGAGGCAGCGAATATATCAGCTCTGCGGCAAAGTATAACCTGCTCTACGAAGCCTTGGGATGGGAGATTCCGTCTTATATCACAGTTTCACTGATTATGCGCGATGCGCAACACAAATTTTCTAAACGTCACGGCGACCCAACCTTCGATGATCTGCTCACCCAAGGTTATTTGACCGATGCGGTCATTAACTATATCGCTCTGCTCGGCTGGAGTCCGGGTGGTGAGCGTGAGATATTTTCACTCTCAGAACTCTGCAATATTTTTGATATCAGCGGCATCTCCAAGTCTCCTGCTATTTTTGACACGCAAAAGCTCAATCATTTCAACAGTGAGTATATTAAAGCACTGAGCCTAGATAAATTTTCTGAGCTCGCCGAGCCTTATATCCGTCAGGCTGTGAAAAATGAGAATATTTCAGTTTCAGATATATCTAAGATTCTTCAGCCTCGTTTGGAAAAACTTAGTGATATTCCTGAGAAAATCGATTTTTTTGACACTATTTCTGATTTCGATACAGAGCTTTTTGTACATAAAAAATCCAAGACAGACAGAGATATTTCGCGCGATATGCTCAGAGCGGCGAAAAAGAGCATCGCGGAGCTTGAGAGTTGGTCAAACGAGACTGTTCACGAAACTCTCATCTCGCTTGCTGAAAGCTTGGGCGTAAAAAATGCCACGCTCATGTGGCCTTTACGGATTGCACTTGCAGGGCGACCTGTAACACCCGGCGGTGCTGTTGAAATTTGCTGTATTTTGGGGCAACGTGAATCCCTGCATCGTATAGATTTGGCTCTTTTGAAGTTGGAGGAAAGCTGATGGGTACTTTGCCTAAAAATTTACTCCTTGCTTTGACATTAGTTTGCGTGATTGCTCTTGTGGCGTTTTTCATTCAACTAATCGTCATAAACACCGGTGTAGACCCGGATGAGCCTCCGACTACTATTTCAGGTACACAAGACGAGGACGATTTAGTAAGCGGCGAGCCCGATTCGACCGAGACTCCTACTCCGTTTGGGCCTCCTATTGAGTTGGTTGGCACAAGGCGCGAGCTTTCGGTCTATGGAAATAGGAATCTTATTATCTATGCCGAGGACGGTCGGTTTGATTTTAGCGAGAGTGAATCTACTTGGAGGTTTGAATTCACAGGTCTTGGCACGGCATCACTCGAGATAAACCTAATGATTATCTCCGAGCAAGGTCTTGAGGCAGATGCTTTTTCGTTTCTCAGAAGTTACACCGGAGGTTTAGATGTGGAAGCCGGTGGAGAGGTTCAAATTCAAAACTCCGCTATGCGCGGTTATTATGTTACCGCACATAGCGAGCAAATGATTTATGAAGCGTGGTTTTATGACTTGCAAACCGATAACCGTGCTTTGGCGTTTGTAATATACTACGGGATAGAACTGCAAAGGGATGCACTTTTCAGGGTGTTGGGTTCCATGAGCATTACTCACGTACAAGAGAGTGCTCCCGATACCGAAAACGACAACGAACCCGACGATGAAGACGGCGAAGAATAGACTCTAGCCTGTGTTGCGAAGACCTGCTACTATTCCGTTTATTGTGAGCAAGAGTTGCGTGAGTAATTCTTGTTCTTCTTTTTCGCTGATTTCACCGTTTCCGTATAGCGCACGCAAGAGATCCACTTGAAGCAGGTTAAGCGGGTCGATGTGCGGGGTGCGGTGCAGTGCCGATTCTCTGTCAAGCGGGAAATTTGCCAAAAGCTCATCATCTTCGGAGATGCAGAGTGCTATTTCTTTTGTTGTTTTATACTCTTTTTCAATAATTCCGAAAATTCGCCGCGCCGCATCTTGATTTTTTGCGAGTGGTATATATGCCTTTGCAATTTGCATATCTGCTTTCATCAAAGCTGCATGGAGATTATTTATCATTGCCGTAAACAACGGCCACTGCTTATACATTTTGCGCATGATTTCAAGATTACCTTCTTTGGCATCTGCAAAAGTTTTAAGACCTGTGCCTGCCGCATACCATCCGGGTAGCAGTTGGCGGTTTTGCATCCAGCCAAACACCCACGGAATAGCGCGAAGACTGAAGAAGCTTGGGTTAGCCACTCTATGCATCGGGCGAGAACCAATATTTAAGTTCACAAAATTCTTCAGCGGCGAGACGTCGTTATAGTATGCAAACAGGTCTTCGTCTTCAAAAATCAGTGAGCGATACTTGGCAAATGCAGTCTCTGATATTTTCTCAAGTGACTCAATGAAGCAGGGGTCAAGCCCGGCAGAGCCATCATCCTTAGAGGCTTTCAGCGTGACCGCAACGGTTTCGAGCAAGGTTGATGCTGCTTGCTCCAGATTTCTGTAGCCAATCTCTGAGAGCAGGTATCGTGTCGAAAGCACTTCGCCTTGCTCTGTAACCTTAAATCCGTTTACAGCAGTTTGCGGCGGTTGAGACACTATGCTGCGGTTTAACTCGCCGCCACCGCGGCCGAGAGACCCGCCGCGACCATGGAAGAATTCAACATGAATTCCATATTCCTCAGCAAGTTCGTTTATTTCAAGCTGGGCTTTGTATATTTTCCAATTGGCCGTCAATGTGCCTCCGTCTTTGCTTCCGTCGGAATAGCCCACCATTATCTCCTGATAATCACCCAATAGTTTAAGGTGATGCCTGTAAATAGGTACTTCAAACATATTTCTCATTGTTGCTTTACAAGTCATCAGGTCTTCAATTGTTTCAAACAGTGGTGCGATTTTAAGTGTCGTTGTGACATGGCCGTCCGGATGTAAATAATATAGCCCCACTTCCTTTGCAAAAACCAAGACTTCCAGTATGTCGCTCGGTGCTTTTGACATACTTATGATGTAAGTCGGTATGGATGCTGCTCCAAATTCCTCGTGAGCACGTTTTATGGTTTGGAAAGTGGCAATTATTTCATTCGTTTTATCTGAATAACTTTCTCCGCGTAAAAGCAGTGGGCGTGGGTCAGACAGCACCTGAATAAGCGCAAGCTGCTTTTCCTCCTCAGACAATTTGGCATACTCTTTGGCTACATTGACCTTCTCAAGTATTTCGTCCATAGCCGCTTCGTGCTCGCCGCTATGGTTACGCGCCTCAAGGGAAGCCAAGTGGAAACCAAACAATTCAACCTGCCGTATAGTTGTGTTGATACGCCTGAGCTCGTCCTGTGAAGGAAGGTGATTTTTTAAACTCAGCCGGATTATTTTCAGTTCAGACAATAGTTCGTCAGGGTTTTTGTAAGCTACGTCTGATATGCCTGCTTGTGTTAATCTGAAACGCATCATAGTTAGGGCGCGGCGATACATCTCTGTATCTACCGGCCATTTTTGGTCATCTGTCAGGTACTTATCTTCTTTAGCATCGATTAGCTTAATCAGTTCATTTGTCACATGAATTCTGGTTGTACAATAACTGTAGCGATTTATTAAATAATCAAATGCTTCCAAATATTTTTTAGTAATCAACTCTCGCTGAAGTTGCAAGGTTTTCCACGTTATGTCGTGCGTGACAAAAGGATTTCCGTCACGGTCGCCTCCAATCCACGAACCAAAACGCAGAAAATTGGGGATTATCCACTTTTCATTTGGGAAATGCTTTGAAAGGCTAATTCGCATATTGCGGTGAACCTCCGGCAATATGTCAAAAAAAGTGTGGTCAAAGTAGTAGAGTCCACCCTTCACTTCATCCAAAACACCCGGCTTTTGGCTTGAAAGCTCGTTCGATTGCCATAAAATTGCCACTTCATTCAAAATGTTTTCTTTCACAAATTGAATTTCTTTTTCTGTTAAGAAAGGATTGTCAAGCTCACGCAATCTGAGGCTGAGTCTTTTCTTTATATCCAAAATTGTGCGCTTTGTCGCCTCGGTCGGGTGGGCTGTGACAATGAGCCGCATCGACAGATGGGAAATAGCCTCTTTGATTTCTTCTGCATTAAATCCGGCTTCTTTTAGCTTTACTACAGCATTTTCTATGGAATAAGGCTGGTCTGTTTTAGTGTTTTCCAGCTCGAATCTGATGTTTATTCTAATGCGATTGTTTTGTTCCGCAACGTCAACCAAAACCAGAAATGTTGAAAATGCGCGAATAACATCTTGCCGCTCACTTAAACCAAGCGAGGCAATTTCTGCTTTTATGCAGGTCTCAGCTTCACCGCGTTCATCATCCGTACGCCATGCTTTTGCGAGTGCTCTGATTCTTTTTACCTTGTCTACAAGTTTTTGCCCGCCATGTGTATATAGTATTTCTTCAAGCATACTATCAAGAAGTTCAATATCACGGTTGAATAATGCTATTTCGTTTATATCTTGTCCCATTACCCTTGTCGCAGTCAACTTTTGTGCTGCTTTCCTTTCAAATTTACTAAAATCCCAAGTTTAAGCCACCTGTCAGTTTTGACATTGAATCATTCATACTTGTCTCTGCTTTTCGCATGGCTTCATTCACTGCCGCAACTATCAGGTCTTGCAACATTTCGACATCTTCGGGGTCAACAGCATCGGGTTCGATTACCAAACTTTGCAACTCACGCTTTCCGTTGACCTTTGCGGTCACTGCGCCTCCCCCTGACTGTGCAGTGTACTCCTTTTCCTCCATTTCCCCCTGCATTTTAAGCAGGTCTTCTTGCATTTTTTGAGCTTGTTTAATCATGTTCATGTTCATGCCGCCCATTTGTCCGCCGCGGAAACCGCCTTTGTTCTTACCCAATATTTCTCATCTCCTTACTCGTTTATTCAAAATCTACTACTCCGAAAGCACTAAGGCTTTCGAGTTTGCTGCGCCCATTTGATTTTATTTCAATCGGCCCTGTTTCTATGTTTACATGTAAAGTTTTCCCAAGTGCTTTGTTTGCCGCTTCCTTGAGTGTGTCTATGTATTCTGCTTCTATCATGCTTGCAGTGAAAGGCTCTGATGCTGTGACTATCAGTTTACCGTTATCTTCTTTTATTGATACCTTTGTGCTGTCGCTGAGAAGTGCGCGCACAGACGGTTCGGTTATTTCTTTTAGGATGATTTCGGTTATGTCTGTGCCGGTTTTTTGGGGTGATGGTTCGGGTGCGGGTGGTGTTTTTTCAGGTTCGACAGATGGTGTTTTGCGCTTAGGTGCTTCAGTTTCTGCGGGTGGTGTTTTACGCTGGGGTGGCTCAGGCTTCGTGGAAAGTTGACCGTCAGGGGCGGTCGCCCCCATGATTATTTTTATCAGGCACATTTCTACGGCAAGTTTCGGGTTTCCGGCACGTGATAGCCCGAATAATGCATCTTTCATAATTTCCAGACTCAGAAGCAACTTCTCCGAACTGAAATTCTTTGATAACTTTGCCAAATCCGAGCTCGCTATGCCACTACTCAGCAGAACTGTTTCGGGTGTCAATTTATATATAAGAATATCTCGCATCAGAGCTGTCAATTCGCTTAGTAATGCTGCCATGTCTTTTCCGCCGCTGTACAGCTCATCCAATATTTTAAGTGCGGTTCCTATGTCGCGGTCTATTACTACTTCCGCCATTTGTACGAGTTTTTGCTGCCCGGCAAGTCCCAGTGTATCCTCAACATAGTGCAGGTCTATCGGCTTATCTGATGCGCACTGGTCAAGCAGGGATACCGCATCGCGCATTGAGCCGTCAGCCAGTGATGCAAGTTTTTCCAGCGCTTCGTCGTCCGGTTTTAGTCCCTCGCTCGATGCTATACTGCTTAGACGGCTTATTATTGACTCGCTTGACAGTCTGCGAAATGAGTACTTTTGGCAACGCGACTGTATAGTTTCGGGCACTTTGTGAAGCTCTGTAGTTGCAAGGATAAATAATATATGTTCAGGCGGTTCTTCCAATATTTTCAGCAGTGCGTTAAACGCTGCTGTTGAGAGCATATGCACTTCATCGACTATATAGACACGTTTTCTCACGGCTGCCGGGGAATATATAGCTTCGTCCCTCAGAGCCCGTACGTTATCTACACTATTATTTGAAGCTGCATCCAGTTCAAGCACATCAAGTATGCTTCCATTTTCTATGCCCACACAGGCAGTACATTTGTTGCAAGGGTTTCCGTCCTCGGGTTTTTCGCAGTTGACCGCTCGGGACAATATTTTTGCACACGTGGTTTTTCCCGTTCCGCGTGTTCCGACAAACAAATAGGCGTGGGAGAGTCTGTCTGTTTCGATTTGACGGCGCAATGTTTCGGTGATGTGCTCTTGTCCTGTCACATCACTGAATTTTCCGGGTCTGTATTTGCGATATAGTGCCCTATACATAGTCCATCCTCCTATGCCGACGAAAGGTCGCACACCGATCCTTGAAAGTGTAATATGCCCGCTTTCTTGACAGCCGGCTCGAAGCCGGCTCCCTTGCGGCACACGTAAAACCTCGCTTAATGCTGCTCGGTTCCCCGCCTGACATGGTTCACGAATTTACGTTGCGCAAGACCGACCCGTCAACACTGCTTATCAAGGGCTGACAACACATTAAAAGTCCGAATATCGGAATTCATTCCTGCTGTAGCGGTTTGCAGGTTACAGGGCACCGCTATCTCCCCAACTAGTGCGACCTTTCCTCGGCATCGCAAAAATAGCCTGCTAATCCTATCATAAAACAGGCTGTAAGTAAAGACAGAAATTGTGGAGAGGTCTCCCGCCGCCGGAGCGGCGGGAGGTGATACAGTTGTATAGGAAGCCTGCGAGGCGATATATCCTATCCAACGTATTTGCTATTTTTAAGAGAATCTCCATCTGTCAGCAGTTTGTAATCTGTTTCCAGTGTCGGTGCTGACGGCAGAGTCCGTAGGCTGTTGTCCGAATTTCTGAGTTTGAAGTTTTCTACAAGATCTTCAAGTATGTTTGCCTGTCCGCTCATTTGTTGACTTGCCGCTGCACTCTGCTCTGCCGTGGCGCTGTTTTGTTGTACAACCTGTGCCACTTGGTCGATTCCCTGATTTATTTGCGCGATGCCTTCGCTCTGCTCATCTGAAGACCTCGCTATATCGGAAACAAGTTTTGTGCTCTCATTGATTCCGCTGACAATCTTATTCAAACTTCCTGCTGTTTCTTCGGCGATTTTTGAGCCGAGTTCAGCTTTTTCCATAGAGTTTTGAATCATGTTGCCTGTTTCCTTGGCTGCCTCCGCGCTCTTCGCAGCGAGATTGCGAACTTCTTCAGCCACCACGGCAAAACCCTTACCATGCTGCCCTGCTCTCGCTGCTTCGACCGCCGCATTGAGTGCGAGGATGTTCGTCTGAAAGGCGATGTCATCTATAACTTTGATTACTTTGCTGATATTTTGGCTGGCATCGCTGATTTCATTAACGGCTGATACCATGTTATCCATCTGGTGACTGCCTTTTTCGGCACTGTCCATTATTTCTTCGGCAAGATTTGCGGCGCGCTCTGCCATCTGCGCATTGCTTTTTGTTTTTACTGCGATTTCGGATATTGAAGATGATAGCTGCTGTACTGATGCCGCTTGCTCTGTTGAACCTTGTGCCAAAGTTTGTGCGCCGTCTGCAATTTGTTTTGAACCTGCGGAGACTTGGCTTGAAGCATTGTTTATTTCGCCAAACATAGTGTTGAGGTTGTCAAGCATTGAGTTTAATTCTTTGCCTATTGTGTCTTTGTCCGATACCATATTTGCAGTATGGGACAAATCGCCCCCTGCAATAATCCTAAGTTCTTCTGCTACGCTGACCAGCTCAAACACGAAATCGCCCGTATACTTAATTGTCTCGCCTATTTCATCTTTTACTTTGCCAAGCATTTCTATTTTTTTGCGGTCTTCATCGCTTAACATTATTTCACCTGTTTGCGCTGCATTTTTCATCCATGCAGATAGCACAGTCAACGGTTTACTGATAAGTCTTGATATATATATTGCAAGAAATGCAGCGACTGCGATTGCGATGCTGAGAACTATTATGATTACCGTTAAGAGATTTGAACTCGTGACTACATTGCTCTGCTCAAGGCTTTCTGACTGGCTGATACGCACCTCAAGAATTGTATCCATGTTGGCTGTTATTTGATTAGCCGCTTCTGTTGTTTCTTCCATTATTTCCATCAATGCATCTGTAGAAAGCCCTTCACGTGCACCCGCAGTTACTGCTTCTATACCCGGTTTAAACACTGTCCTGAAAAGGTCGTAAATTTCGTTTGCCATACGGATTCCTTCGGCAGTTGTCATAAGAGGTCTAAAATTCTCAAAGTAGTAAAGAAATTGCTGTTCCCTGGCAAGATAATCTTCTGCATAGCTATTTACAAGCACCAACTCTCCCGTACTTATCGCTATGTTGCGAGATTGCACCCTCATGCGTTGAAAGTATTCGCGGGCATAACTCATATCTACAATCGGAATCAATTGGTCTTTGTAGAGTTCTGTGCTACCTGCTGCAATTTGTTGCATACCGATGATTCCAATTGCTCCTACCGTTGCGGTCAGCATTATCACAACCAGAAAGCTGATTATCAGCTTTTTTGCAACCTTTAGATTTTTCATCATAAAATCCTTTCTTGGGCATTGTTAACCCCTACTGCGGCTTATTCTGCTTGCTTTTTAGCCGAAAAAACCGATAATCTTGATGCTAAATCAAATTATCGGCTGCGTTGTCTGGCTCCGCATCAATGCGTCCGGCTCTTTGACAATTGACATATTCATATTTTCCACGTTAATTATTGTTTCATGCTTGCATTTCGGACAATATAGTGCAAAATTTACCAGCACCGTGTCTGACCGCACTCTTATTCTTGTCTTGCTTGTGCAAATAGGACAAAGAAGCCAACATTCATTTTCATTGTCCACTTGCACCACTCCCCCTCAGTTTTTCGCTTTGCCCGCATGTCTTCAATTCGTGAAAAAGTTTGTGATGCGTATTATGAGCCTTTATTTTGTTTCCCGCTACACCCTATAGGGTGAAAATTTAGCTTAAAAAACATAAAAATCTCATCAAATTCGGTGCTAAATTTGATGAGATTTGCTTGTTGTTGTTGAATTTTTCAGATTTTTTGCTGATACATTTACATTTTAGGTCTTGTAGTGGTAATGCGCTCCTTCTCCGCTCAGTCTACCAGTTTGCGCTCGAAAGCTATGCGTACTGCATCTAGGTTGTTGCTTGCATCCAGCTTCGTGTATAGAGAACTGAGGATTTTTTTTACTGTATTGATTGAGAGACATCTGTATACTGCTATTTCGTCGCGAGAAAGCCCCTTGCACATATCACTGAGAACCTCTCTTTCTCTTTCTGAGAGGGAAATTTCTTCCTCAATTTTATTTTCACGCTTGAACGCCTTTTCTATCACTGCTGTGTTTTTCGCATATATCAAGGCTTTACGCTCCATCGCACTTAGCCATTTCTCGGGAATTACGCTGCTTTTACATTCATTGACCGCTGCGATTATTGGGGTTATGTGTTTACCCATCTCTATAAACGGCATTTCAAAAACACCCTTGTAAGACAATTTGTATGCTGTTTCAAAACTTTTCACCGCTGCTTTCGGGTCACCTGTTCTCGCCTGTGCCACCGCCAAAAGAATTGAAAAAATGAGTTCTGAAAACAAGAAGCGTTCATGCGGCAATCTCGGATACGAGTTACAAAGTGTTGTAAGTGCCCGTGTATATTTTCTGCACGCTATAAAGTATCTTACACTGACTATCAGTTCTCTCATAGGAACTCTGAAATCTGCGGATTCGTCCTTATCAAACTCTGAAAATATCCAAGATGCTGTCCTCTCCGGAACTCCTATGTGTATATAAAACGAGCCTGTGATGAGGTCGTAAAGCAGTTGTCTGTTGAACTTGCCTATGTTTTCCATGCATCCGTATATTTGCTGAAGGATTTCTTTTGCCAAAGCGTAATCGCCCAGGTGCATAGCAATGCGAAGCATATATTGGCTGAGCATCATCTCGATACCGTGCTGTGCATTATCCTTAGCTTTCATCACCCCGCGAAGTGCGCTGTGCATTGCCTCGTCCAGCTCATTTCTAAAAAATGCTATCTCGCACGCCGTCCACTCTTCATAACCATGAAATTTGTTATCAGAAAGCTTTTTTACATGTATGGCAAGTTCTTTTGAACTCTCGGAAAACTTAGCGAAATCTTCCTCTTTCGCGCCTTCCCCAACAAGACATGCAAAAGAGCGAACATCGGGGAGCGAAAAAATCCCTTGCCTTTGCACTACCGCACCCGACAGGTCACTAAGCGTAGCCGACTTAACCAAATACATTGCTGTCTTATACTCGTGCGTAGTAATGCAGGTGTATTTACTTATGTGAGCCATAGCATTATATGCATTTACCAGAATTTCTTCCTTACATGGCAGGTCTGATTGCTCCCACTCGTTTATGACCGCTTCGGTTAATTTTTCTGCTTGCTTGAACTCCCGCATCCCTATTAGTAAAAATGGTATTGTGAGTGCTTTTAATTTTGCGAGTTCCAAGTTTTCTTTTTCATCACCGCTATACTCCGCTTTTTCTATTAACTCCAAAAAATATTTATATGTGTCGTGCGGAAACTTGCCGGGGTATGTGCGGAGAATTTCAAAAATCTGATTATAGTCGTGCGCTGTGGCGCAGTATTTCACCGCACTTGTAAAAAATCCGTTTGTATGACACCACTCCGCTGCTATTTTGTATGTGTAGTGCTTTTCTTTTTTCGTCAGTAATTTTTGCTTTCCTTTGAGAAAACTCAAATACAGCGGATGGATTATATAGTTGTTGCAAAAACTGTCATAGCTGACAAATGATGCCAGTTCCGGCATATATTTATCTGCCATCGCATCATCAAATATTTCGTGCAACAGCGGAGGTGGCAGGTCGGCTACGAGCGAAAGTTTTACCAGTATTTTTTTTATGCTTTTTGGAAATGCACTCCATGCTTCACTCTCAAACAGTTTGTTGATATTTTGTGTTGTAAGCCTCAGCGCAGTACCTAAGTTTGTTTGCGAGTTTCTCATTGCAAGAGACAGCAAATTAATTGCCAGCGGCCAGCCTTTTGTGCTTTCAGCAATTTTCTCTGCACTAACTGACGTGCAGGGTATTTTTTGCTGCTCGAAAAAGCCCTTTACCTCATCTTCTGTAAAGCGCAAATCATCCTGTGTTATCATTGCTACGCTTCCCCTTGAAAGCATACTTATGGTGTTTATATCCGGTTCTGCTCTGGAAATAATGATTACGCAGGCTCCGGGCACACGAAGGTTAGCACATCGCTGTGCAAAAGTGAGCGCCTTTTTTGAGTTTATCAGATGAAAGTCGTCGAGAACCAGAAATGTTTTACGCGAACTATGTTCTCCGCGTTTAATTATATCCGAAAATTGCTTGAAACGGGCGAGTGTTTCAGGAAAACCCAGCTCCTGCAACTCATCTGCCAGTTCCGGATTGTCTGTCGCTACCGAACGAGTGAAGTTTTCCCAATAGTGTGAACCGATGTTGTCGCTTTCTGTGAGTTGAAGCCAGCGCACTACTGCTTCCTTTTGCTGATATATATAGTCTTGTACGGCTGTTGTTTTCCCGTATCCTGCTCCCGCTATGACATATACAAGTTTGCATCCCGATGCGCTGTCGAATATTCCATCAACTCTCGGGCGCGCAATGAGGTACTTTCTCAAAGGTGAAGTACTGATAGCAATATCTGACGGGCTTTTCATCATCGGACCCTCCCTCGTGATGCTATTACTTCTGCAATATTTGTATAGTTATTTTAAAATTCGACTATATTTTGCCTGATAATGTCCATCAAAGCATCAGTATCGAACGGTTTACACAAGTGAGCGTTCATTCCAACTGCAAAACACTTGTCTATATCCTCCTGAAAAACATTTGCCGTCATTGCTATAATCGGGATTTTTTTAGCCGTGGGAAACTCCAGTTCACGAATACGTCGCGTTGCCTCAAAACCATCCATGACAGGCATAAGCACATCCATAAAAATGAAATCATACTTATCGGGCGATTTCATAAACATTTCCAAAGCAATGGCACCGTTTTCTGCCCATTCTACCGTCGCAGGGGTCGATTCCAGATGCATAATGAAAACTCTCCTGTTTGTCTCAACATCTTCCACGAGCAGAATATGTTTGCCGGATAAATCTAATTTTTGTTCACTGCCTGACGATTTTTCAACAAATTTACCCCCGGTGTCTTTCACATATACTGCTTCTTGAGGCAACTCAGCGTTAATAGTAAAGCTGAAAGTCGCTCCTTCTCCCGGTGTTGATTCCACCCATATGTTTCCATCCATTAACTCTACTATGTGCTTGCAGATATTTAGCCCCAGCCCTGTTCCGGCGTATTCGTGCGATGCGGCGTTCTCTACTTGGAAAAAAGGCTCAAATATTCTTGAATGTTTATCCGGGCTGATTCCGAATCCCTGGTCAATTATATCAAACTTTAATATGCAATTGTTTGAATTTTGGGATGTTACCTGTACTATAAGCTTGATTTCTTTATTATCAGGAGAACATTTCATGGCATTTGATACTAAATTGGACAGCACTTGGGTGAGGCGTTGCTCATCACCAAGCAAAACATCCGGTATTTCTTCGCCCACATCGATTGAGAGTGATTGCTTTTTTTCTTCCAACTGAAAATGACTGATTGTCAGAACTTTTTCAAGGGCGCGCTTAAGGCTGAAAGGCTGGTGTAGCAAATGAAGCTTACCCGCTTCTATTTTTGACATATCCAGCACATCATTGATTATTCCCATCATAAACTTTGATGCATCTTCAATTTTCTCAAGTGCATAGTTCTTTCGTTCGATATTATCCGCGTTCCTTCCTATGGAGCTCATTCCTACAATGGCGTTCATAGGTGTGCGAATTTCATGGGACATAGTGGCAAGAAAGCTGCTCTTGGCACGATTTGCCGCTTGCGCTTGCTCCAGCGCTTCACGCTCCTTTTCCTCAGCAGCTCTTAGTCGTGTCACATCGGTGGAGTATGTCAACACCACCATTTCCTTGTTAATGCCTGTGCGCACTCCTACTACATCAAAAAGGACAGTTGCACCGTTGAGATTTATTTCTGTAAAATCGGTACGCCCATATCCTTCTTCAAAAACTTTCTTCAAAAAAGCATACCAGTAATCCCATGAAGGTGTGCCATCAGGCTGACATTCGGGTAAGACACCATGCAGACCTGCGAAATATTCCTCTTTTGTGCGAAATCCGTAGAAATCCAGCGCATTTTGGTTGCAGTCTATGTAGTCATATTTTTTGTTCCAGTACTGTACCATCAGCGGTGCAGAGTCAAGCATAACGCGAAGCCGTTCGTTAAACTCTTGCTCAAACAGCTTTTGTTCATACTCGCGCTCTTTTTTCTTTAAGTTAATGATTTGCATCTGATGCTCTATGCGTGCCCTGACAACATCTTTACGAAATGGCTTGTTGATATAATCTACCGCTCCCAAAGAAAAACCCTTTATCTCATCTTCCGGGTCACTTTTTCCCGTGACAAAAATCACAGGTATGTCTTTGGTTTCTGCATCATCTTTTAAGATTTTAATAACATCAAATCCGCTTATTTCGGGCATCATTATGTCAAGCAATATTAATTCAGGATGCAGTTGTTTAACCAAACCAAGACATCTTGAGCCGTCCTTTTCTACACTTATTGTGTAATCATTTCCTAAAATAAGCATAAGCGCAGTTATGCTCATAGCATCATCTTCAACTATCAGTACGCTATTTTTTGCCGTACCCACATTAATTGTCCTCTTCAACTTTCTTCAGCTTTTTCCAAACATTTGAGTGAGGTCATGCGAAAAAGAGTCGGGGTGTCAGATCCGCAAACCGACCCCCAGTTAACCATAAACGGTTTTTACTGTATGAGAATATTATACCATTTAAAGTCGCTTGTCAATATAGTATCAACAACAGTAATATGCAGTTGAAGGTGGTCTTAACTGTTCACCGGTTAGCCGAAGCCCACATCATCCCGCTCTTTCCTGATTTAAACGGATCATTTAGTGATATAATCATGTGGATATGTTTGATGCCTACTTAACGTAATTACTAAAAGTCTACCATAAGTAGACTTTTAGTTGAATGCAGGACAAAGGTATGTGCACAGAACAGCAACCCCAAGAATTTTCCATTACTACAATTTCAGAGATTAAAGCCATGCCCACTGTACATCCGGCATATACTGCGCCAATCAGCAAAACAGGCATGGCTCGTGTTACAATTTCAGTAATTTACCTCGCTAAAAACGTGTTCCTCCAAAATGACCTGCTATGAGACCATTGCGGTCAATTTGCAAACCCACCTCAAAGTGCCTAGTCGCATTTGAAGTATCTAGCAAGTGGCTAACCCTTGCAATTACTGTAGCAAGTGCCGAAGGGTTATTTCTTGTAAAGACTGGTTCAGTCAATCTCAGTTGAAAGCGTTCGGCTCTGTTGAAAACGAAAGTGTAGTTAGCGTAGTTGTGAAGCCCCACATTTGTTCCGCTTGCCACTACCTGCGCACCAATTGACATATCACCAATCCAAATGAGCGGATTATCTCTATCATGAATTCTTATATTTAATCGTCTAAATGGCACAGGAGCCAAAGGAGTAATTGCGGATTCAGCTGTTACAATATACAAAAGTTCACCGTCGGTTACCAATGTGACTCCATCTTCATTGAGCGGCACACCTTGCTCTGATGAATGTACTTTAATAAACTCAACGTCAACGTAAGGTCCAATTCTGCGCACATAAGCTTTCTCTGAGAAAGAAGCTATGCAGGATTGATCGAGTGCCATGAGGTCCGACATTTCCCAGGGCATAAGAAACACGTCGGGTGCTAACATAGTTGTACTAACCGATATTGTCACTGTGTTCAATTCTCCTAGTTGCACCTCTGGATGTACCTCTTGATTTTCTGCGGCAATAACCGTTGCGCTACCTACGGTTGCAATAATCGAAATCAGCAGTAAAATAGTTATAAGTTTTTTAGTTTTTTGCATAATCGCACCTCCTAAATAAAATATCATTTCCTGTAAAGTTTTGTTTTCAATGTGCCTCTCTCTATGCCAGACAACATAGCACCTACTACTATAAAATACAATAGGTCATGCACAAACGCTGGAAAAAAGTGCATAAACGCTATTCAGATTTGTTTTCCATCAAAATTCTTAGGTAAAATTTGCCTGCCTCCTGATTGTATTCCGGCTGAACCGTGCCGTTGTATTTTTTTGTAATGTTTTCCATTTGTCTCATTCCAAACCCGTGATTTGCTTTATCTGCCTTGGACGTTTCAAAACTCTTATTGACAGGGGCAGAGGCGGGGTTTTCTACATAAATCGAAATATAGTCGGCTGCATCCGTTATGTCGAGTATCACCGTTTTGTCCCCATCACCCGAGCGCAGTACCCCCTCAATGGCATTGTCTAGCGCAGTCGCCACTATAATTCCCAGCTCTATCTGGTTAATATGTACCTCATTTTCTATATTTACCATATACACTATACGCAATCCGTGTTTGTTTGCCCTTGCAACTTTTGTGTTTAAAACAGCATCTATCGTCGGAAGTCCTGTATATATATTTTCAGCCGTCCTAACTACATCAGCCGTTATTTTTTCTATAAAATCGAGCGCACCGTCAATATTTCCATCCCTGAGTACACCCGACACTGCTGTCAAGCTATTGCGTAAATCATGGCGAATAGCCCTCACTTCACTCTGCTTTTGCTGCAATTGCTGATAATGTTTAACTTGTGCTTCCAACTTGGCTCTCGCCATTTCAATTTGTTTTTCATTTTCCATAATTTTGAGTTGGTTGCTTAGGATATACATTATGACAAAAACTAATATCAGTGAAAAAGTAACGGTTATTATTCCAAAAATTGGCGTTCGGAGAATGTATATGTCGGCTATATAACCGACCACGATAAAACTAATCATAAGGGGCATTATCGCCACAAATCCCATAAGCAAGTTAAACCGTCTACCCAACTTCTCATTTTTGTTTTTCAAGTAAATCTTAGACAGGCAGACAATCAAAATGGTAAAAAGCTTAGATGCTAACACACCGATAAAGTACATCCAAGCCGTGTCAAGAATTTGCTCTGCTGATATTCCAAGTATCTGGACAATTATGACACCCACCAGTGCTTCTGATATAAAGTGAAGGGTTGTTATTATAACGGAAATAAGCACCTTGTATGAAATGCCCGAAATAAAGAAAAAGCTGAGGACAAATTTTGATGTAGCAGTAGCCATCGTTAATGCAGCCGTGTTAATAAGAAATGTTGTAAAGATAATATCAACTATGAAAATCAGTGCGAATCCACCCACAAGAATGTGCTTTTTGACACGTTTTCTCGCCCAAAATGCATCATAAAACAGTAGTGTCGCAAAAAAACCAAGCCCTGTTCCAAAAATGTCTATTACTAACCTTTCCATGGCTCACCGCCTCTTTATCTGACCCTGTATTTTGTTATGAAAGTGTTGAATGATTGCAGGCAAAAGTGTTTTTTACGTGTACTCATATATACCGAGTGTCCTGACTTTGCTTTGATGAATGTGTCCTCGATAATCTTTATGTAGTTCATATTTATTAGAAAACTGTGATGGCAACGCAGAAACCCGTATTTTTGTAATTGCCTGTCGTAATCGTTGAGCTTACCGATGATTTCATAGTCTTTCTCGTCTGGATCCGCCGTTACTATTTTTAGCTTCCGCTTCATGCTTTCAATATATACAATGTCCCCGACATCAAGGGCGTACACATCGTCTCCCCATTTGAATTTGATGAGGCAGTGCAAATCTTTGTATTTTCTCAATGCCCTGTTAAGTACGTCTGATATTCTACTTTCTTCTGCGGGCTTGACGATGTAGTCAAAAGCTTCAATGCGGAATGATTGTGGCATATGCTGCTCGAACCCAGTCAGAAAAATAATGATTACATCCCTATCGCCAGATCTTATTTTGTGCGAGGTTTCGAGTCCATTCATGCCATCCATTTGTATATCAAGAAAAATTATATCATGGCGGTTCTCTGCGTGACCGTAAATCAGCGCAGAACCGTTTGAATACTCAAAAAGCACGGCATCTACTGGAAGGATGTCGCAATCTTTGATTATTTTTCTGAGTTTTTCCCTATGGGTCTGTTCATCATCACATATTGCTATTTTCAAATATAACTCTCCCCACTATCAGACAGAGAATTGCGCATCCATCGTGGGTGGCAACACTCACCGACCTGCCCTCTCTTCTCGATGTGGATACATTATACACATTATGAGCGATATAGACAAATAATTTTGTACATTTATGACGTATATGAATGTGCTTTCCATGGTGGAGATATAAAGTAAAAGTGAAGAGAGCGAATTATTAAATGGTTGAATTGTGGGATATACTGGACGAAAACAGAAGCAAGACAGGGCGGCTCCATGAACGAGGATTCCCGATGGCGGTGGTTATTATTCTACCGTTGTGTAACCATCCCAGGGCCTCCTCAATTCCACGGCCACCTACCATCTTGTACAATGTACATAATATCTTCTATCGGAGACCAATCATCAATGGGATTCCCCTCAAGCCACACAGAGGTTAGCCCGAAGCCATGAAGTATAACAAGTGGGTTTATATCACTCACACTATTATCTTTTATATGGAGCCATATTAAATTTGTAAGATTTGACAATGGGGAAATATCGTCGATTTGGTTCCCGCTCAAACTTAGAAAAGTTAAGCTATTACGTTGCGATAGTGGAGATATGTCACTAATTTGATTCGAGTCTAAATCTAAAAATTCCAAACTTCTAAGGTTTGACAGTGCCGAAATGTCTTTGATTTCGTTCATCTGCAACCTCAAATCTTGAAGATTCATCAGATTTGACAGAGGTGATATATCTTGGACTGAATTCTCATGCAGGGTCAATCTATCTAAATTCGTTAGATTCGACAGCACTGAAATATCACTGAAATTATTGCCATGCAGGCTTACATCTCTTAAACGAGTAAGTCTTGATAATGGTGAAATATCACTTATTTGATTACGACTAGCAAATAATACTTCTAAATTTGTAAGATTCGATAATGCAGAGATGTCACAAATTTGGTTTCTGCAAATATGCAACACTTCTAAATTCGTAAGATTTGACAATGGGGAAATATCGCTGATTGAATTGACATGCAGTTCTAAATAGCGTAAATTGACAAGCTCGGATAATGGTGAAATGTCACTTATTTGACCATTGGAAATTGATAGTGCTGTAAGTTCTGTCATATACCGTAGCGACTGTATGGTTTCGTCATTTAAGTTTTGTCCACTTATGAAAAGTTCGCTCAAATATATACTGTACTCATTGTCTCCAATTCTTACATACCCTGGTCTGGGTCGTGGTGTCGGCTCAGGTGAAGGCGTGGGTGTTGATGTTGGTTCGGGCGTGAGCGTTGGTGTCGGCGTTGGTATTGGAGTCGGTTCGGGCGTTTCGACAACATATGAATCGGAATATTGTTCGGGTAACTCAACATTTTGCCCGCATCCGACCACCATCATAATCACAAAAACAATCATAACAATTTTTACATATTTTTTTATTTTCATGCTATTCTCACAATCTAAACTATCTGTTGAAAAAATTAAATGCATATTGTTCCATCGCTTGTGCTCCCGGAGTCCCACCCGTAGAATCCCTAAAGTACAAGCACATATGCCCTCCAACAAACCATCCGCCACCAGGTCTACGACCAGCATTAGGCATAGTTGGTCCCGGATATGCACCGGGCATAATGTTTCCATGAGGAGTAAGATTAAATCCTGTAGCTATATTATGCTCTCCTATAGTTAGAACACCCGGGAACGCAGCGAAATTAGGCCAAGTCTGATGGTTACGCCAGCTTTCACAATTGACATCCCTGCCTGGATGAAGGATTTGCTTGATTATATTAGTGTCCTGTTCAGTTGCAGGCGACCAGTCACTGTGATAACGGCCGGGTCGAGCCATGATTATGTTAAAGCTAAGACCTGTTCTCAAATCTGTTAAAGTCGCAGGAACGTGCTGTGCTGAACCGAAAAGGTCTCTCATGATATTAGTAACATACGCATTTGTAAGTGATCGCACACCAGCAACACTAAAATATTCAATCATACGGTCTATTCTTAGTTCTTGCTCTTTCTCCGGTGACCACTCACACAACCCCAGCGGGTCAACAAAGTTAAGCGGATTGCTGCTGCAATAAGCATACCAGTTACTGCCGTACTTGGCGGCATCCTCACCCGCAAACCTGCCGTTATGCGGCATATACTCCCTCGCCTGTGCAAAATATGTGCCAGCAATGCTGTCTGCTGTGTAACCAGTGAAGCCAAACGGCTGCGCAACGCCCTGATTGCCATACAAATCATCGCCGAATACATCATAACCGTAGGAGTCTATGGTTTTACCTGTGCGGTCAACATATCGCAGCGGGCTTCCGAGTTCGTCCTGTAAGTACGCGTTGCCGTCTGCAAATGCTACATGGTCATCCCATGTGTAGCTTTGTGTCTGTGTTTCATCACTCATCTGCAATAGGTTATGGTACTGCTTCGTCAAATCCAGTACATATGAAATGTGTTTGGTCGGGTTTAGGTTATCTGCTGTCTGCTTACCGACCCTAAAGCCTAAGCCGTTGTAGTCATAGATTGCAGTATTACCATCTGCGTTGGTGGCTTTACTGAGCCTGTTAAACGCACCAAACTCATATGTGTTCTTCATCTTGCCGTTTTCAAGTATCTGAGTGAGATTGCCGCGCCTGTCATAGCTGTAGCGTTGCTCAATTGCCGTATCAACAGTAGATATGAGCTGATTGAGTGCATTGTATGTGTAGCTTGTTTTACCGCGGATGTCGGTCATGAAGCTGCGGTTGCCGAACTCATCGTAGCCGAACGTTTTCATTTGCTCACCATCTTTTTGTACCTCCGTCAGACGTGACAACGAATCGTATGTGAAGCTGTACCTGCCGCTTTCTTCCTCTAAACCTCGTCTATGCTTCTCAATGCCTGTTTTGTTTACCATATTATCATAAGTGTAGGAATACCTGTCAAGAACCCCGTCCTTGTCGCTGTGCGTAAGTTCGGATAACACTCCCATGTCATTGTATGCATACTTTGTCCTGACTCCGCTGCTGAATACCTTTTCGCTCAATCTGCTGTTGCAGTCATAGAGATATTCTGTCCTGTTATCACCATCAATCAGTGTTTTAAGGCGCTATGTGTTAATGGGGGGGTTACGGTCTGCCTATGACCGTTGGCACGTTCTCTACTGGGGACCAGTCGGTGATGGGATTTCCTTTTATAAACAGCTCTCTTAAATTGTAGAATTCGGATAGAGGGGCAATACTGCTGATTTGATTATTGTCGAGAAACAACCTCTCCAATCGAGTCAGGTTAGATAATGGAGTAACATCACTAATTTTATTATCATTCGCGCGCATAATTATTAGATTCTGCAGGGCGGAAAGGGGAGACATATCGACTATTTGATTATTATTTATATGCAAGATTTCTAAACTTTCTAACCTGTACAAGTTTGTAATATCGCTAATACGGTTATGCCCCAAGTCAAGCCAAACTAAATTTTGAAATTCAAGTGGTTCAGAAATGTCACCCATCACGTTGTGGTGTAAATGCAGCCTATGCAAAGTTGGATGACCGTATAATGGTGTGATGTCGCTAATTTCATTTTCTCCCAAATCTAGGACAGACAAACTTGTTAGCCCTCGTAGCGGTGTTATATCGCTGATATTATTGCGAAAAAGGGACAGCGTTTGTAATTCGTTGAGATTTGACAGTGGCGATAAATCACTAATGTCATTCCCACAAAGCCACAAAGTTGTGAGATGCACCAAATTAGATAACGGTGATAGGTCAGTTATTTGGTTTGGAACTATTTCATAATCCATATAGTTTGGGTTTATTTCCGCATCCAAGCCAATGCCTTCAAAATCATAAGACAAATTTAGGAGTTGCAGATTTGTCATATAATGCAGATGCGCAATATCCTCATCTACTAAACCCATGTTAAAAAGGCTAAGTTCGGTTAGTGATGTGCTGTATTCCACACCTCTAATCGTTATGTATGCAGGGGGAGAGGTCGGCTTTGGAGTTAGGTTGGGTATTTTTATATCTACATAAGAAGGTTGTTGCTGCACTTGTGATATGTCTTTAGAAGTATCGTAGTAACTGCACCCGATAATATTTGTTGCGAATACCATAAGTATAAATGTTAGAAGTATCTTTTCTTTTTCCATATATCACCTCAAAATTTGCTTGTTGTTTACTACTAGGGCAACGAGTGGCTTATCTTCATCGGATTATGAGAGATTAGCAATTAGATTTACTTTCCGAGCAACCAGATTTGCTCGCGCCTTTTTAGCTTCTTCTACAGCAGCTTGGGAGTTTTCCTGTTGCGAATCATTGAGGACGATTGTTCCAAGAAAATGAAGGCATAGATGACCATTTGGATCAAGTCCACCATTATTGCTTGAATGTGGAAAATTATGTAATGATGCGGGAATTATATGGTCTCCTACCGTGACCAACTTCGGTCGTGCGCCCCAAGTATATCGTGTTCGAAATGTTGATATTGCTTCTCTGTCGCAAGAAGTAGCAGGAACAACATCTAAGTGTCCGCTATCCTTATCGTAAATATGGATAACGCGCAGATTAAAAACCGTGCCTGTACGTACATCGGTAACACTCAAATAACGTGAGCCCGCAGGAATAGCACGTACCAAATCTCTTACTTGAGCATAATTCAAAAGTTCAACATTAGAAATGCCCGCCATCTCTTGTCCATTTGATGCATCCGCTACCTCACACAACCCCAGCGGGTCAACAAAGTTGAGTGGGTTGCTGCTGCAATAAGCATACCAGTTGCTGCCGTACTTGGCGGCATCCTCACCTGCAAACCTACCTATCTGCGGCATATACTCCCTCGCCTGTGCAAAATATGTGCCAGCAATAGATTCGCCGTCTATAGGTTTTAATGGGGGCTGGTGGGGTTACGGTCTTCCCCATACATTATCAATGTGCGCTACAGGTGACCAGTCGGTGATTGGATTCCCGCGTATAAAAAGTTGCTCAAGATTAGCTATTTCTGATAGTGAGGTAATATCCACAATTTGATTACTATCTAAATTCAATATCCGCAGATTACTTAGACCATATACAGGTGTAATGTCACTGATTTGATTGCTGCTGAGGTACAAAAATTCTAAGTTAGTAAGCTTTGACAGCGACGATAAATCAGTAATCGTGTTATGTGACAATTCCAGTAAGTAAAGATTATGAAGCTCGGATAATGGTGCAAGGTCACTTATTTGGTTGATACTTAATGATAATCTTCTTAAATTTCTAAGTTCTGCAATTGGTGAAATATCTTGAAATTGCTTGCCAACGAGTGTCAATTCTTCTAAGTTTATGAGATGCGATAATGGCGTAAGGTCGTTTATCGGGTTATATGTAATCGCAAGTTCGAGCAGTTCGGCATCAGAGAAATCTCCCACAGCTCCGAACTCATCTCTTGGAAGGGAACTCAAGTCTAATTCTCTCAAAGCCACAAGGTTTCTCAGCGGTGTAATATCGCTTATGTAATTTCTACCCGCTAAATCAAGCTGTTCCAGATTAACAAGATTTGTAAGTGGTGTAATGTCACTGATTCTATTACCGCGAAGTAAGAGTTTTTCCAAACTTGTAAGTTCTCGCAGCGGTGTAAGGTCACTGATGTCATTCCAGCGCAAGTCTAACACCGTCAGATTCGTAAGTTCGGAAAGTGGCGTGAGGTCAATATCGGAAGTAAATAATATGGACAAATCGCTTAGATAAGTAAAATTCAATAATTGCATTACATCTTCGTTAGTGACTTCATCTCCCATCAAAGTGATGAACGTCAAAGATGTGCAATATTCGTTTCCTCTTATTGTTATTGTCTTATACACAGGTTCGGGTGACGGCTCGAGCGTTGGCTCTGGCATGGGTGTCGGGGTTTGGGATGGGCTTGGTTCTGGTGTAGCTTGCGAAAAAAGTTCTTCTTCGGGCGAATCGGCGTTTGACCCGCACCCGACTATCAGCAGAGTGGCAAGAGCCGTAATGAGTATGAAATACAAGGCTTGCTTCATTGTTTGTATAGTCCTTCCATAGTAATCGTCTCTTGTTTAAGGCTACGAGCAGCAAATTCTATCGCCTTGGGCAATGCCTTCTTGTGAACCGTCCTCCGTCTCGGGCTGGTCAAGGGCAACCGGGCAAAGAGTCCGGTATCATATCTATAACTGCAACATGCTCCACCGGTGATAAGTCGGTAACAAAATTACCTTTCAAAAACAACCATCTTAGACTGCCCAGTTCGGATAGAGGGCCAATGTCTCTGATTTGGTTATTATTAAGGAATAATTCCTCTAATTTTATAAGGTTTGATAAAGGCGCAACATCGTTGATTTGGTTGTCACTCAAGTTTAAGTATGTTAGCTTTATGAGTTCAGATAGTGGCAAATTGACCCGAAATCGAATTTGCAGACAGATTGAATATCAAGTAAAATAAGAAAAAAACGAAGGAGATATTCAAGATGTCAAATAAAAGAAAACGATATGACCCAGCATATAAATTGGAGATATGCAAAA